>Ga0134121_10000351_pt1 | contig 53920 bp, 44 predicted proteins | sample KB301_FD_96463 | JGI IMG/M metagenome (GOLD analysis project Ga0134121, IMG submission 96463) | Terrestrial soil microbial communities without Nitrogen fertilizer from Kellogg Biological Station, Michigan, USA - KB3-0-1 | ecosystem: Environmental > Terrestrial > Soil > Unclassified ...
ACCGGCTCAACGGCGCGGATGTGCCTGCCTACGGCGGCCTGCTCGTGGTCGATCAGTTTGCCTGGTTTTTCAAGGCGATCTTTCTGATTGCGGCGGCGCTGGCAATCGCCATCTCTCTGCGATATCTGGATATCGAACGCGAGCACCATGGGGAATACTACGCACTGATCCTTTTTGCCACGATGGGCATGATGTTCATGGTCGGCGCGATGGATCTGGTGACGCTGTACATTGGCCTGGAGACGATGGCCATCGCAACGTATGTGCTGGTGGGCTTCCTCCGAAACAGTCCGCGGTCGAATGAGGCATCTCTCAAATACTTTCTGCTGGGCGCGTTCTCTTCGGGGATTCTGCTGTACGGTTTTTCCATACTCTATGGCCTGGCCGGCTCGACGCGTTTCAACGCGATCAAGGACGCGCTCGCGCAACGGCCGATCACCGACCCTCTTGCCCTGATGGCCTTGATTACGGTGTCGGCCGGGATGTTCTTCAAGATCGCGGCCGTGCCTTTCCATCAATGGACGCCGGATGCTTATGAAGGCGCACCCACGTCGATCACGGCGTTCATGTCTGTAGCCGTTAAGGCGGCGTCGTTCGCAATGATGGTGCGATTGTTCATGATCTCGCTGTATCCGTTGCGGCCGCAGTGGATCGTGATCATGTCCATCGTCTCGGCGTTGACGATGACGGTTGGAAATATCGCAGCAATCACGCAATCCAGCGTCAAGCGCCTGCTCGCGTACTCTTCGATTTCTCACGCGGGATACATCCTGCTGGGACTGATTGCGTCGAATGAGACGGGAATGATCGCGATACCGATGTATCTGCTGATCTACACGTTCACCAATCTTGGCGTGTGGGCGGTTGTTGTCGCCCTGAGAAGGAAAGACGTCATCGGCGAGCACATCGACGAGATGAGCGGGCTGTTCTTCAAGCATCCCACTTCGGCAGTCCTGATGCTCATCTTCCTGTTGTCGCTGGCAGGCATTCCTCCGACGGCAGGTTTCATCGGCAAGTACTTCCTGTTCGCCGCGATCATCGAAACCCATCACAACGTTCTTGCGGTAATCGCGGTGCTGAATGCCGCAATCTCGATGTACTTTTACCTGCGGATCGTTGTGGCAATGTTCATGCGAGACGCTACGGAGAAGACCGGCCTGGCTTTGTCGCCTGGCATCATCGCCACGATGGCGATCGCTCTGATCTTTACGCTGTGGATTGGCCTCTATCCCGATCCGTTTATTGCCATGGCCCGGCAGGCCGTCGGGCTCTAGGAAACAAATTCGGGGTCATGAATTTAGCTAATTTGGGGTCAGACTACTCGAACCCCAAACTCGTATTACAGAGTTTGGGGTTCGAGTAGTCTGACCCCAAATTAGCTAAATTCATGACCCCGAATTTGTTTGTGGTTAGAGTTATTTTGCGGCGGGCTTCATCTTGACGAATATGATTGCGTTCATCTTCACGCCCTTGAGGTCGTATTTTTCAAACTTGAAGCCTTTGGCGTTGTAGCTCCACTCCATCGCCGTCGTGTCGGGATTGAAATCGGCGGAGTCTTCCTTGCCGAATTCCTTACGCATGTAGTCGAGATCGCCCGAGCTGAGCAGCTTCTTGAATTTGGGATCGGCCACTTGATCCGCGGCGGGCGAATAGATTTCGATTTTCTCGAGTTCGTTGGTCATCTTCTGCGTGTAGATGGCAAACCTGGTTCCTTCGCCGACTGCGCGATAATGGGTCACAGGGGACCCGACGGGATCCGTTCCCGCGAATTTACCGAGTTTTTCCTCGTAATTCTTCGTCTTGTCGCCGATCTTCACGCCCTTGTACGTGATGTTCTTGCTAGTCCAATCGGGGTGGCTGGTGATTTCGTCTTTCGTCAGTTCGTAGTACGGTCCTTCGGATTCGGCGGGTTTTGCGGCCGCTGCGGGTGCTGGTGTGTCGTCCTTCTTTTCTTCCGCGCAGGATGCAACGGTGAGGGTCAGCACTCCGAGGATCGCTGACATGATAAACCTTCTGAACATTCGAGTCCTCCTGGAGTAGCCTATTGTCGGCGGCAAATTATATAGACGAACGATCGTCTGCAACAACAGGAAACAAGGGAGGACTGCGAATCCGAAGCAAAGCAAGCAAAGCGCACCGTTGAGGTTTGACTGCGCTGTTGCTATAATTTCGCGGTTTGATTTCGTATGCCCGAGAATGAGTCGGGGCTCTTCTTAGCGCGGTCTCTGAGGTATCTGCAGGAGAATCTCCGTCGAGCGGGGCCCGCGGCTGCAGCAGGTTATACGCTGATGGGGGCGATCCTGCTCCTGGGCGGGATTGGTTACGCGCTCGATGCGTGGCGCGGCACATCGCCGTGGTTCCTTTTGGCCGGTTTGTTACTGGGCCTGGTCGTTGGATTCCTGGAGCTCGCTAAAATCGTCTTTCGAAAATGAGCGGCTGCGAATGAGCGAGCGAATGTGAGCCCGATAGGGCGGAACCTTGAGTAAGGGCGCAGCTATCAAGAGGATGAGCGGCTGCGAATACAAGCCCGGCAGGGCGCAGCCATCAAGAGAGAATGAAGCTCGGGTGGTGGATGCTCGCGGGTTCGGCGGTCTCCGCACTGGGGATCACGGCCCTTCTTGGAAGAGCAACTCCGTCGGACGTGCGTCTGGCGGTGTGGCTCGGGATGCTGGCGCCACTTGCAGCAACCTTGTGTTCGGCGACACTCGTCGAGCGAACGTATCGAAGCCGGCCAGAGAGTTTGACGCGAGTGATGGGCACAGCGTTTGTTGCAAAGATGATTTTTTTTGGGGGGTACGTTGCGCTGGTCGTGAAGGCCGAATGGGTTCGGCCTGTCCCGTTTGCGATCAGTTTTACCGGTTACTTCCTCGCACTACATATTACCGAGGCGTTTCGTTTGAAGCGCCTCTTTGCCAGCAAATAGGAACACATGATCTCGGCCTTACTACAACCGATTCAGGACCACGCTGCGGCCGCTGGTGAAGCTGAACATTTCAATGCAGGCGAAACCATCCTGGAGCACGTTTCGAACAGCCCCATTGATAATCCGCTGATTCACCTGCCGAAGATTCTCGGGATCGACTTCTCCGTCACAAAGCACGTATTCATGCTGTGGCTTGTGGCGTTGACCGTTTTCGTCGTGATCACCTGGATTGTCCGGAAGTATTTGAAGCAGTCGGTGCCAACGGGCGCCGGCGGCGGACTCGAGTTTGTCGTCGAATTCATCAGAGACTCGATCGTCCAGCCGAACGTTGGCAAAAAATGGGTGAATACCTGGACCCCCCTGCTGTTGACGTTCTTTTTCTTTATTCTGTCGGCGAACCTCATCGGACTTATTCCGATCTTTGATCTCCTGTCCCTGCTGAATCACTATGTGGTTCATGCGGGCCATGACACGTTTTTCGGCAAAGTCATACACGGCGGTACTACGGCCACGGCCAACTACAACGTTACCGCCGGTCTCGCCGTCGTCACGTTTTTTGCCATAATTCTCGCGGGTTCGAAAGCCCATGGGTTTGTGAAGCACTTGAGCAACATCGTGCCGCATGGTTTGGCGTGGCCCATCTATATCCTGCTGATCCCCATTGAAATCATGGGCATGTTTGTAAAGCCTTTTGCATTGACGATGCGACTTGCAGCCAACATGACAGGCGGTCACATCGCGATTCTTGCTGTTACGTCTCTGGTCTTCCTGCTTACAGAAATGTTCAAGGCTGCAATGGCCGGCATGGCAGTTGGTTTTTTTGTGTCGGTGCCCCTGACCGTCTTTATTTCCGGCCTTGAGCTTATCGTCGTACTTGTTCAGGCATATGTGTTCACCTTGCTTTCGGCTGTGTTCATCGGCATGGCCATTCATGTTCATCACTAGAAACTCGTTTGAAAGGATAGAAGAATGAAGAAAACAGGAGTCTTTCGCAGAGCGGTGTTCGCCGCATTTCTGGCCCTCGTCCTTGTCTCAGTCGCCGGAGCCACGGTTGCTTTTGCACAGGAGACGAAGTCGGAAGCACTACAGATAGCGGAGGCGCAGAAGCCGGTCTGGCACTATCTGGGCGCTGCTCTGGGCCTGGGCCTTGTAGTGGTGGGTGCGGCATCGGGCATCGGACGTTTCGCCGCTGCCGCTGCCGAAGGCATTGCACGTCAGCCTGCGGCCGCCGCTCAGATCAGCGGCGCCGTCAACCTGCCGCTCTTCCTGCTGGAAGGCGTGGCCATCATCGCTGAAGTCGTCGTGCTGCTTATCGTTCTTCTGAAGTAGCGCTATGAATAACCCACTGGTGACGCCCGATCCCGGGTTGTTCATCTGGACGATCATCACATTCCTGGTGCTCGTGGCGCTTCTCTCCAAGTTTGCATGGAAGCCGTTACTACAGGCTCTGGAAGCCCGCCAGGAAGCAATCCGGAAGTCTCTGGATGACGCCCACGCTGCAAAGCGGGAACTTGAACGACTGAATACGGAATCGGCACAGATCATCAAGACGGCCCACGGGGAGGCCGAAGCCATCATCTCCAAGAGCTGGTCTGACGCCGAAAAGCTGCGGGAAGAGATGAAGCAGAAGGCCAAAACCGAAGCCGATGCCATCTTGAAGGAGAATCTGCGCCAGATCGAACTCGAAACAGGACGCGCTCTCCGCCAGATCCGCAACGAAGTCGCGGACCTGTCGGTCGCCATCGCGTCGAAGTTCATCCAGCGGAATTTTTCCAAGGAAGATAACGACCGGCTCGTTCAGGAAACCCTCAGGCAGATCGACGAAAAACGCGGTCAGGCTTAAAGCAGTTTCGAAAAAGGCGGGGCCGGGCCAAGGGATGAATTCGGGGCCGTGCTACTCGAACCCCAAACTCGCATTTCAGAGTTTGGGGTTCGAGTAGCACGGCCCCGAATTCATCCTTTGGCCCGGCCCCGCTTTTGCTTGGCATCCGCCTACCTAGCCGTTTGGGCGATGCGCTCCGCCTGAAAGATCGTGCACTCTGTGTGGCAGGAGAATTCAAATGGCAAATATATGGCACGACCTGTCGAAGGAAATATCTCAGGCGGTGGAACTCGCCGGAAAGTCGATTGTCGCCGTAGACGGACGTTCAGGGCACACTTCCAGCGGGATCGTTTGGCGATCCGACTCCGTGTTGACCGCGGCGCATTCCATCCGGCACGATGCCGGCATTCGTGTCGTCTTGGGGCCGGAACGATTCGTTCAGGCGCGGCTGGCCGGCCGCGATCGCGGATCGGATATCGCATTGCTGAAGCTCGATCAGGAGATTGACGCGCTCCCTGCGCAGTTTGCTAATGCTGCCGATTTGACGATCGGCGCTTTCACCGTCGCTGTCGCGCGAACGCGGCGGGGAAACACGGTGGCAAGCAGTGGGATCATCGGCGGACTCATGGGAGAGTGGGGAATCGGCCGAACACGGATCGATCAATTCATTCGCCCTGACCTCACGTTGTATTCGGGCTTTTCCGGTGGCGCTCTCATAGACAATGACGGCGCAGTTCTCGGATTGAACACCAGCGGACTGCTGCGCGGGAAACCGATCACGATACCCTCATCGACACTCCTGCGGATCGCCGAAGAGATCGACGCCAAGGGACATGTCGCGCAGCCTTATATCGGGTTGGTGATGCAGCCGGTTCAGATTCCGGAATCACTGCAGCAGAAGTCCGGTTTGACTATGGCCTCGGGTCTGCTTGTGATGCACGTCGAGCCTGGAGGTCCTGCAGATCTCGGGGGGGCGCTCCTCGGCGACATTCTCATCGACATAGACGGCCGTTCTTTCGAAGACCTGGACGATGTCCATGACGTACTCCGTCAAAAAGGAGTCGGCCAGGAAACGCAGACGACGATGATTCGTGGCGGGCAAAAGGTTCAAATCGCAATCCGGCTTGGCGAGCGACCCACCCGTTAGGTCCATGGTGGACATCTGGGTCATGGCGACAACTCCTGCGCGCCGGGAGTTGCTTCTCCGCAGCGTCGCAGCCGATCCTTCGATTCGCGTGGCCGGCACGGCCCCGACCTTTGCAGTCTTGCGATCGCTCATCGCGGAGACGCCGGCCGAGGTCGCTGTCGTCGATCTGCAGCCGGATATGGATTCGGCCAGCGTTCGCGAATGGTTGCTGGAATTGCTGGACCTGGTCGCGATTGTAGTATTGGCATCCGAGCACGATCCGGAATTATTTCATCGCCTGGTGCGCTCCAGGACTGGCGGAATTTTGCGAAGAGACGCTTCTCCGGAACAAATTGTCCACGCCGTCAGATCCGTAGTCTCTGGTCTGATGATCTTCGACAGCGATCTGATGCCGCCCCGCCCGGATGAAAGCACGCTCATCGAACCGCTCACCGTCCGCGAGAGCGAAGTTCTTCGCCTTCTCGCGGACAGCCTCGGCAACAAGGAGATCGCCGCGCGACTCAACATCTCCGAACATACGATCAAATTCCATATCCGCTCCATTCTCGGAAAACTCGGCGCGTCATCTCGAACCGAAGCTGTCAGCCGCGGATTGCGTGCCGGTCTCATCGAGTTGTAACAGCGGCCGATTTTTTCGGGTCATTCTCGGATTAACTTGCCGGCACGAAGGTCACGACCGGCAAAGGCGCTGTCGGCGACGGGAGTCGAAGTTTGGGGTTCAAGCTGGACGGCTCGGGTTACCGTTTCAACGAGGCGACATACCCGCGCCGGGCGCGAACAGAATAGCCAAAGCGCGTGCTAACGCGAATAGTGTGGTACTGCCCGTCGTCTGGATGTGTGGGATAGTACGCGAGAGTGAACTGGTTTCGAAGTTCTTCTGCGATCTGGACCAGGATGTTTTCAAACTGGCCGTTCTTTCCGCCCATCATATCTTCCGACACTGGAAACGCTCGTCCGCCGCTGTCGGCAGCGAGGGTTCTCAAGATATTCATATCGACGGTGTCGCGTCCGGCAAATCGGCCTATGCGATTCGGCACTTCGAAATCGGCGGATGGCGAAATCCCCAGTGCGTAGAGAAGCGACTCGGACCCGCGGATGCGCTGTCGGACTGCGGCGAAAGACGCTTCGCTGGCTGTGTCCTCGCCGTCCGTGATCAACAGTATCGCCCGCTTGTTGTTGGCGCCGTCCTTGACCTTATCGAGGGCTTGCTCCAAAGCGTCGTAAAGCGCGGTGCCGCCTGCCGGCTCTGCATAACGGAGAGCCTTTTTCAGTTTGGCCCGGTCGTTGGTGAAATCCTGCAGTACATAGGTTTCGGTATCGAAGCCCATCAGAAAAACATCATCATCCGGGTGAATGGTTCGGACAAACCTGTCAATGGCGTCCGTCGCCGTTTCGAGTTTCAGACGCATGCTGCCGCTCGTGTCCAGAACGATTCCGACGCTGACCGGAGTGTCCTGGTTCTGATCAAAATGAGCCAGGACCTGGCGCTTGCCATCCTCCTCTACCAGGAAGTCGCTTTTTTTCAAGCCACGCACATAGCGGCCGTTGCTATCGACAACCGTGGCATAGATGTTCACCAGGCGGACATCGACGTGCAAGCTCTGCGGGACGTCGGGAGGCGCATCCTGAGGAATGGCGAGTAACGCTGTGCACGTGAGGACAAGCGCGATACAAAACACTGGAGCGCGTGGGGCCCGCATAAGATTAGAAGGATTATAGATGCACCCGCGCCATCCTCGTAATTAACCACGGGTTTTACAACTTTTTACAAGGAGGCGCCTGCCCGGACGTATCCCCTAGCAGACGGTTCGAAGTAGTGGCTGTCAGTCTGGGATCCACAAGCAGACGGATAGGTTCGGGAGGGAAGCTCGGTGCCAAGATTACTAGCTCGACGGAACGGCGCACTTTTTTTAGTCGGTATTATTGTCATGACCTTTAGTGCAGTGGCCCAGACGCTGCTGGGCGGCGCTACAATTCAGGGGATCGTTCGATCCAGGCAGGTTCCGCTGCCTGGCGCGATTGTGACGGCGGTTGACTCCGCCGGCTCCAGGACTGTGACCGCAATCACGGAAGTGAACGGCCAGTACATACTGAAAGTTCCGGGCGTCGGCACCTATCACGTCACTGTGGACATGACGCTCTTCACGCCCGGCACCGCGGACGTCCAGGTCACAGACGCGTCCAAACCAGTCCAGAAGGATTTTGATCTGCCGCTTCTCTCGCTGACCCAGCGCGCGGCGGCGGGGCAAAACGCTGCTGCGGCAGGCAATCGGGGGACCCCGACCAATGGTGCCCGCGGAGGCACGCAACCGGAGACCACGAATGCGGAAGCCGAACTGAATCCTTTTGCTGAATTGCAGACCAACCCGGCTCTCGCCGTTCTGCCGGGAATGACTGCGGACGCTGCAACGGAATCGGTTGTCCAAAACGGAAACGTGGCGGCGCCGGCCTTTGGAGGAGCTTTCGATCCCCGTCAAATCAATCTCGGTGCTATTCCTGGAAACTTCGGCGACCAAAACGACAGTCAGGCGGGTGGCACTTTCGGCGCTCCAACGGGTAATACCGCCGGCGGTGCCGGCGGGCAGCGGGGCGGACAGCAGGCTGGCGGACGCGGTGGCCGTGGCGGCGGTGGGGCTGCGGGCGGTGGTTTTGCCGCGGCATTTGGCGGTGCCGGCGGTGGTGCGGGCGGCCGTGGTGGCGCGGGAGGCCGGGGAGGCGGTGGGGGACGCGGCGGCGGTTTCGCGATCGGGGGCCAGCGCGGTCGAAACGCTAATCCCATCACCGTGAATGTCACCTATACGCTGAACGACTCCGCGCTGAATGCGACGAACTACTCGATCAGGGGCAACGCGATAAATAAACCCAGCTACATGCAGAACAACTTCGGGGCGACTGTCGGTGGTCCGCTCAAAATTCCGGGGCTATTGAGTTCCCAACAGAACAATTTCAATCTCAGTTTTACAGGCACGCGGAATAAATCACCGTACGACAATAACTACGCGACGGTTCCCACGCTGGCCGAACGCTCGGGTGATTTCTCTCAAGCGCTGGCCAGGCTTGGTACAACAACGGCGCCCATCCAACTCTACGATCCGCTGACCGGGTTGCCGTTCACCGGCAACCAAATTCCGACAAATCGAATCAATACTGCAGCGGCCGGTTTGCTGGCGTACATTCCCGAACCCAATCTGCCTGGCGACACACGAAATTTCCATTACACCACGACAAACAGCAGCGACAGCGATAACGTGAACTTCCGGCTTCAGCACACCTTCCCTCGCCCACAACCTCAGCGCGGCCAACGCGGTCAGCGCGGCGCCGCCGGTGGCGGTGGAGGCGGCCGTGGAGGCGGGGGCGGCCGCGGAGGTGGTGGGCGCGGAGGCGGCACTTTGAGCGTGACCGTTCAGTTTCAGCGTTCCAATAGCACTTCGAACAATATCTTTCCGACAATCGGCGGGGATACGTCCAGGCGCGGTCTCAATACGCAGGTTCAGTACTCAAGGCCCATCGGCAGACTCCAGAGCCAAATGCAGTTCAGCTTCAACCGGAATCATAATGAGAGTACGAATTTTTTCGCGAACCTGAAAGACATCGCAGGAGGCCTCGGTATCAACGGTGTCTCGCGGGATCCCGCGGACTGGGGCCTGCCGACGCTGTCCTTTACAAATTTCAGTTCGCTCAATGATCGGACGCCGTCAAACACGGATAACGATCAATTCCGAGTTGCCGATCAGTTCACATGGAACCGGCGCCGGCACAACATCCAATTCGGTGCGGACTTCACCAAGAACATCAATGATGTCCACAGCACAACGGGAAATCCTCGCGGCACATTTACCTTCACGGGAGCGGCTACGGAGTTGCTTGGAGCCAACGGCCTGCGTACGGGAGGCACGGGTTTCGATTTTGCCGATTTCCTGCTCGGGCTTCCCCAGCAGACCACGATTCAATACGGTGCGAACGGCCACACGTTCCGGTACGACGGATATGACTTCTTCGTCCAGGACGATTGGCGTTGGCGTGGAAACTTAACGATTCAATACGGACTGCGCTATGAATTCTCGTCACCGGTTACCGAAGCGAATAATCATCTCGTGAACCTGGATGTGGCGCCGGATTTCACGTCAGTCGCGCCGGTCTTTCCGGGCGACACCGGTCCTTTCAGCGGCAAGCTTCCGAAGAGTCTGGTCAGGCCTGACCGCAATAATTTTGCGCCCAGGCTGGGCCTCGCCTGGTCGGCGCCTGGAAAGTTTGTTGTCCGTACCGGCTATGGCATCAGCTACAACGCCGGCGTCTATACCAATATGGCGAACCAGTTCGTGAGGCAGCCTCCTTTTGCGGTGACGCAGACTCAGTGTGTGCAGTACGGCCTGGCCACCACGGGAACGAACTGCACGATCCCGCTTTCTTCTCCGTTGACCCTGCAGAACGGGTTTCCTCCGCTGACGTCCACCGTAACCAACAATTTCGCCGTCGATCCCGATTACAGGATCGGCTACGCGCAGCAGTGGACGCTGGCGGTACAGCGCAACCTGCCCTTTAACACTCAACTGGTTGCCAGCTACATCGGCATTAAGGGAACCCACCTGGATGTCGCTCAAGCTCCCAACCGGACTGAGACCGGTCTTCGCATCGCAAGCGTTCAGCCGTTTACATTGGATACGTCGGTCGGAAATTCCATTTACAACGGAGCGTCAATCCAGTTGAACCGGCGGCTCGTCAAGGGAATCCAGATCGGCGGGACCTATACATATTCCAAAATGCTCGATGATGTGTCCAGCTTCACCGGCGGCAGTGGCACGAACGTGGCGCAGGACGCGTTCAATCTCCGGGCCGAGCGCGGACCCTCCAGCGGCGATCGCAGGCACGTTCTGCAAAACAATTTCCTGTGGGAACTGCCCTTCGGAACGAACAAGCCGTTTCTAAACAAAGACAACATGCTGAACCGGCTGTTTGGGAACTGGCAACTCAACGGCACGGTGAACTTCAGCTCCGGCGGGCCATTCACCCCGCGCGTGACGGGTTCGACCTGCGACATCGCCCGCGGAACCAACAGCACGCTGCGCGCAAACTACAGCGGTATCCCTATCGACGTCAGCGACCCGAGCGTCAATCGATGGTTTAACACCGATGCGTTCTCGGCTCCCATCGGTTGCGCATATGGTAACGCCGGCAGAGATATCATCCGTGGGCCCGGCGGGCGTTCCTTCAACGCGACGCTGAACAAAGGCTTCCGCCTGCATGGAACCCGGACTCTGGATGTGCGGATTCAGGCAAATAATGTGCTCAACATGGTGACGTACAGCGGTATCAACACGACCGTGAACTCCACGCAGTTCGGTCAGGTCACCGGCGCGTCGCCGATGCGGCAAGTCACAATCCAGGCCCGTTACCGGTTCTAAGGAAGCAGAGGCATATGAAACGACACGCGCTGATCGGAATCCTCGATGCCGCACTGATAGCGGCGGTCCTCGTCACTCCCGGAGCGTCGCAGAATCCGCCGCAGGTTCCGGACAACAAAGTCTTCTCGCTCAAGTTGTCCACGGAACTTGTGCTCGTCAACGTTCAGGTGCGGGACAGCAAGGGGAACTTTGTCCGCGACCTCAAGCAGGACGATTTCGTAGTGACCGAGGACGGAAAGACCCAGAAGGTTCTTTCTGTCGATATCGAAAACACGGACGCCGTCAACGCGAACGTTGACCTTCAGGCCGTGAACCTGCTCGGCAATCTTAATGGCGCCACGGCCACGCAAATTCAAAATGACGTCAAGACGCTGGCGCAGCAACCTTCGCCCACGGCATATACGCGGGACTCCTTCCGGGATCGCCGCCTGATGGTCCTGTTCTTCGACCTCACCTCGATGCAGCCGGAAGAGATCAAACGCGGTATCGAATCGGCCGAGAAGTTTGTCGACGACCAGTTGAAAGCCTCGGATCTGATCGCCGTCGTATCTCTCTCGACGCGATTCAATACAGACCAGGATTTCACAAGCAATAAGGAAGATCTCAGGACTGCGCTCGAAGGACTCGATCCGGATAGCGCCAACGGTTTCCAGGAAGGCGCGACCGCGGACGATGCGGCCACCGCGGACGATGCGGCCACCGATGACACCTTCACAGCGGACGATACAGAGACGAACACCTTCAACACCGACCGTAAGCTCGATGCGCTGCGCACGATGTTTGAAACGCTTCAGGGGATCGACCAGAAAAAATCCGTCGTCTTTTTCAGCGGCGGATTGAGAACGAGCGGAATCGACAATCAGACGTCATTACGGGCAGCGATCAATGCGGCGGTTCGCTCGAACACTTCGATCTATCCCATCGACGTTCGCGGCCTGCAGGCGATCGTGCCGGGCGGTACCGCGTCCCAGGCAAGCCGCCGCGGTCAGGGACTGTTTAACGGCAGCGGAGTGCGCGGGCAGTTCACTCAACAGCAGCAGTCGCAGGATACCCTGGTGACTCTTGCCGCCGACACGGGCGGCAAGGCGTTCATGGATTCGAATAATTTCGCGCCGGCTTTTACGAAAATCCAGGAAGACACGGCCATGTACTACGTGCTGAGCTATGCGAGCTCAAACAGCACCAAGGACGGGCGGTATCGCCAGATCCGGGTCACCGTGAAAGGGAAGGACCTGCGCGTCGATGCGCGCAGAGGCTACTACGCCGACACCGATTTCCAGCACCTGGCGAAGGAAAGCAAAGACAAGCAGATGCAGGACGAACTCGCGGCCGACCTGCCGAGCACCGACCTGCCGGTGTATCTTTCGACGGGATACTTCAAGCTCGAGGACACGCGCTACTTTATTCCCGCTTCAATCGTCGTCCCGGGCAATGCGATCCCGTTTTCTCATGAAAGCGATCAGGACAAAGCCACGTTGGACATCCTGGGCGCTGTCATCGATCCGGGCCGTAGCGGACCCGGCGGACCGGGAGGCCCGGGCGGACCCGGCGGGGGCGGACCACGCGGAGGCCCCGGAGGTCCTGGCGGTGGCCGCGGCGGCTCGCAGCCCCAAGGACCGCCGCGAATCTTTGGACAGATCAAAGACACCATCAAACTCACGCTGAACACGTCGCAGGATGTGAAGCGCAAGAATGTTCAATACGAGACCGGCTTCCTGCTGCCACCAGGCCGCTATCAACTGCGATTCATCGTGCGTGAGAACGAGACAGGGCAGATCGGCTCATTTGAAACGGATATCTTTGTCCCCAACCTCTTGCAGGCTCCGGTCAAGATCAGTTCGGTCGTGGCGTCGTCTCAGAAACAGGCAGGCAAAGCGAAAAAGGACAATCCGCTGACTCGCAATGGGACGGAGTTGATTCCCAACGTGACGCATGTCTTTTCGAAGGACCAGCATCTGTACCTGTTTTATGAGGTGTACGATCCGAAGCATCCAGATGACATCGATGTCAGCAATAAGACGGCAGCACGTCTTGTGACCAACGCCACCTTCTTCAAGGGCGACAAGAAGGTTTTCGAATCGCCGTTGGTTGAGGTGAACCAGATGAATACGCCGGAACGCCACGCCGCTGCCGTCGAACTCGACATCCCGCTTTCGGAATTCAAATCCGGCTTCTATACGTGCCAGGTCAATGTTATCGATGACGCCGCGGGACAATTTGTGTTTCCACGCCTGAGTCTACTGGTGCGGTAGACGCTGTGCTTCCGTGCGCACCGCGGACCGATGCAGTGAGATCAGAGAGGCGTGGAGCGCAGCGCGCGACACGCCTGGTCAGTGTTCGGCGTCTGCCTGGCATCCCGATGCGGTGGTGCTACGTGCTCGCTTTGGTTCTGGATCCCAGGGGTTGTGCCCTTTCCGCTTACCTTGGCTAATCTTCAGCACGCCTTCGGGGTGTTCGCGCTACGTCGATTCAGTCCTCCGACTCTGCTGCAAAGTTTTCTGATCGCTGGGCAAAAGAATCCGCTTCCACGGGCAGTTCGATCAATTTATGGCAACGCCCGAACATAGCCTTTCCACTAATCGCGTTGCAGGATTGCAAGCCTGAACAGGACACTGATCGATCTGATCGGTGAGCCCCACAAAAAAGGAGAATCGAAATGAGCACTGTAATCCCTGACGCGAAAGACACCATCAGCCGCTGGCCAAACTACACCTTCGAAGCAACGCTGGAGGCATCGAACAAGATCAACTGGCAGGTTGAAGACCTGATCGGAGGCGACAAACGCCTCGACTTCTCGAAACCGTTCCTGCCCGAATCTCTGGCGCGGATAGAACCGCTCGCTTTCCTTGGATCCGCGGAGCGGCTCGTTCTAAACCAGATTCGCGGCCACGAGTATCTCTACACATTTGGCCTCGTTGAAGAATTCATCCTGCCTTTTGTGCTGGATCACGCGCGCTCCATGTTGCACGGCAACGACGCCCGCATTCGAGCGTTGCTGAACTTCGCCGGCGAAGAAGCCAAACACATAGACCTGTTCAAGCGATTTCGTGAGGAATTCCTGCGGTCGTTCGGCCACAGCTGTGAAGTCATCGGTCCGCCCGAGGCTATCGCGCAGGCCATTCTTTCCAAGCAACCGCTGGCGGTTGCGCTGGTCATTCTGCACATTGAATGGATGACACAGCTCCATTACATGGATAGCGTGGCCGACGATCAAAGCCTGGATCCGCAATTCAAGAGCCTGCTCAAGCATCATTGGATGGAGGAGTCTCAGCACGCAAAACTCGATACGCTCATGATTCAAGCAATCAGCGAAGCCTGCTCCGATAAGGAACGATCGGAAGCCATCGACGGCTATCTCGAAATTGGCGGAATGCTGGATGCAGGCTTGATGCAACAGGTGCAGTTCGATTTCGAAAGTTTCAAACGCGCCACTGGCCGCGTCTTTACGCAGGAGGAGACCGACCGCTTTTTCGCCGTTCAGCAGCAGGCGGTTCGATGGACGTTCCTTGGAAGCGGGATGTCGCACGAAAAGTTTCGCGACACCGTAGAGTTGTTGCAGCCCGGATCCAGATCGCGGCTGGAACAAGTCACTCCTCTTTTTTCCTGAATTCGCAATTGATCGGAGGCACATCATGGCAACAAGCTGTCCTGCAGGCTTCAATGTCGAACAGTTTCGCAACGCGGTCTACCTCACTTACGATGGCGTTGCGAGAGACCCTGAAAGTCCGCTGCACTTCAATGTAGGTGCAGACTACGCCGTGGCTCTGCTTCGTTATGAGCGAAGCGAGCTCGATACGTTGCCGAAACGAGCGACCGCGCGTTTCGCCGGTGTTGGGAATCCTCATCGCATTGGTAAGGTCCACGAGGGTGAGACCGTGGTCGAGGTGGGTTCCGGCGGCGGCACGGATCTGCTGATCTCGGCTCGCCGCGCAGGGGAAGCGGGCCGAGCGATCGGTATCGACCCCACTCCGGCAATGCGGCAGATTGCGATGGAATCTGCCATCGAGGCCGGACTTGCAGACCGGATTCTGATTCTCGAAGGTACATCGGAAGATCTCCCTCTACCCGATGCGAGTGTGGATGTCGTCAGTTCCAATGGGGTTTTGAATCTCGCTGTGGACAAGCAAAGAGCGATCGGTGAGATGTTCCGCGTGCTCGTTCCGGGCGGACGATTGCATCTCGCCGACGTTTTTCTCGGCAAGGAGCTGAAGGAATCCGAACGGTTGGACTCAAACCTCTGGGCGGGCTGCGTAGCGGGCGCGCTGCTGGAAGCAGAGATCCTCGAGATTGCTGCAACAGCCGGCTTCAAGGACGGCCGCATCGTGGAGCGGTTCGACTGTTTCCGTGGGTCTCGGGTGGAGAAGACGGTCTCTCCGACGGTGGGAGTCCACGGAGCTAACTTCTTCGCCCGGAAACCGGGCTCGCGATTGCAAGCTATTTGAGGGATGCCTGGCCGGCTTTGCGTGCCGGGGAATTCTTTTGGTCATTACGATATCGGCCTGGAGGCTGCCCGAACTCGCGTTTGAAGGCGCGATTGAAGGCAGCCTCCGATTCATATCCGACGTCGCCGGCAATCTCCGCAACGCCACGCGACGTGCTTTCGAGCGAGCGAGCGGCCAACTGAAGCCTCCACCGAGTCAAGTACGTCATCGGAGGTTCCGAGAGATACCGGGTGAACCGTTCCACCAGGGCCGAACGCGAGATGCCGACCTCGTCCGCGAGACCGGCAATTGTCCACGGATGCGCAATTCGGCCATGCAGCAAACCAAGACTTTTCCCCACAATCGGATCGCGCGAACCGGTGAGCCATCCCAGCTGTTTTTCGGGCAGGCCAACCACGTAGCGTCGTAAAGTGTCGACGAACAAGGCCTCTGAAAGTTTGGCCAGCATCGCTTCGCTGCCAACTCGTCCCGAAGCTGCTTCATCGACCAGGTGCAGAATGGAATTCTCAAGCCACTGGCCCGACCGATCCGTTCGTATATTGACCTTGAAGACTGGAGGTAACCCGCTGAGTATCGGCCTGCTCAGGTACGGATCACAGGTCATGTAGCCGCAAACAAATCGCGCCGTGTCACCGCCGCCGCCTGCCCGCAGGGTGCTCAAGTCCCGCGCCTTGATTTTGGCGGAAATACCGTAGGACGGGAATGGAGCCTTTGCGCCTTTGCTGCTGGTCATGTTGTGCGGGTCCCCGTGGGGAAAGATCACGACATCGCCAGCCTTGAGCTCGATGGGCGGTTGATCATACAACTGTACGAATGCTCCGCCATCGATGACGAAGTGGTAGAGCAACGCGTGTGCGGCCCCAGGGACGAACTCCTCTGCAACCTTGTCGGATCCGGGAGCCGCAAAACCCCAGGGAGCAGAGAATTCCGCGCTGAAGAACAAAGCGCCGTTCAGCTTGACGCCGCTTAGAATCTCGGAGAATGCATCCATTCGTCCCTCCGAACGCTCTGCAAAGTTTTCTGACCGCTGGGCAACGGAATCCGCTGCCGCGAGTCGTTTGAGCAAGTTATGGCGACGCTCGGGCATGGTTTTTTCGCCACCTGCATTGCAGGATTGTACTTGCGGAAAGTAGATAAAACAAAGGAGCGAGCATGAATGCAAACAAAGCATTGTGGGAGAAAGGCGACTTTACCGAGATTGCCGCCTTGATGCGTCAATCTGGAGAAGCAATTGTGAATTCTCTCGGCATGTCCCCGCCCTTCCGAGCCCTGGACCTGGGCTGCGGTGATGGCACAACAGCGATTCCTCTGGCCCGTCAAGGTGGGGAGGTTGTCGGCATCGACATTGCCAAAAATCTCGTCGAAGCCGGGAACAGGCGAGCTGCAGCGGCGGGTCTCCACCGGCTGACCTTTCGAGAAGGAGACGCGTGTAACCTGGAGGGTGTCGAGGACCATTCCTTCGATTTGACTCTCTCGGTATTTGGGGCCATGTTTGCTCCGAAACCCTTCGATGTCGCGAGGGAGATGGTGAGGGTCACAAAACCGGGTGGACGCATTGTGATGGGCAATTGGATCCCTAACGATTCCACCTCATTCGTATCCCAGTTGCTGAGGATCAGCTCATCGTTCATGCCTCCACCGCCGGAAGGCTTCATCAGCCCCATGACCTGGGGTGTCGACACGAACATCGTGGACCGTTTTGGCCAGGCCGGAGTCCCGAAAGAAAAAATATCCATGGTGAAGGAAACGTATCACTTCATCTCGCCTGACAATGGGCCGGCACAAATCATCGACTTATTCCGGAGATTCTACGGCCCGACCATGAATGCCTTCGAAGCGGCTGAAAAGAACGGTAAAGTGGCAGAGCTTCACAATCAACTGCTGGAACTGGCGGCAACACAGAATACGAGCGCGAACGGGGGCACCTCGATACCGGCGACCTTCCTTCGTGTGACCGTTTCCCTTTAAGAATGAAAAACAATTTTAACGACAGGAGAGAATATGAACGAAAGATCTGAAGCGCTTGCGGCCCGTCTCGAAGCCGGCGCCGCAGCCCTGGCTGCATTTGCCTCCACGCTTTCCGCTAAAGATTGGGAGACGCGTGTTCCCGGTGATGGAAGGAAAATCGGCGTCGTGGTGCACCATGTTGCCAGCGTGTACCCGATCGAGCTTCAGCTTGCGCGGCTGCTCTCTACGGGCCAGCCCATTGCCGGTGTCACCTGGGACGTCGTCCACAAGATGAACGCCGACCACGCGAAGGAGAACGACGGCGTTACCAGGGAATCCGCGCTGGAACTGCTGGCAAAAAACAGCGCTGCTGCCGCTCTGGAAATACGTGCGCTCAGCGATGCGGAACTGAATAGCGCCGCAGCTGTGTCGTTGAATAGCGATGCACCGCTCACGTGCCAGTTCATGCTGGAGGATCACGCGGTGCGTCACAGTTATCACCACCTTTCCAGGATACGAGCGGCGCTCGGTCGCTAGTTCGGTCGCTAGTGCGGTGTCTCCTAATTGGCTGGATATTTTTCGTATGCACCGCGGAGCGGTGCTGGGACATTAGCCAGGTGTGGAGCGCAGCGCGCGACACGTCTGGTGCACGTCTGCGGCTTCTACCTTGCACCCCGGACGGGGTGCGAGGGCCGTTTGTCGCCGCATCCCAGGGGTTGCGCGCTTTCGCGCTTACCCCTGGCTAATGTCCCACACCCCTCCGGGTGTTCGCGTTATTAGCAGTGGAGCGGTCTCCGACTCTCATGCGAAGCGCGGGCCTCGATTCCTAGCCGATAGGATCCGGCAGAGAGGGCGCGTTATGCGAAGTGGCGCGTTTGCGGGTGAAGAGGCGCGCAAACCACTGTCTTGCGTCTTCCATGTAGATGTACACGACCGGCGTCAGGAACAGGGTGACGATCTGGGAGAAGAAAAGTCCGCCGACCACGGAGATGCCCAAGGCGCGCCTTGCTTCAGCCCCTGCCCCGAAGCCCAGCGCGATGGGCAGCGTACCCATCAATGCGGCCATCGTTGTCATCATGATCGGCCGGAACCGCACCAGACACCCCTGATAGATGGCCTCGGCCGGAGTCTTGTTCTGACTTCGCTGTAATTCAAGCGCGTAGTCGATCATCATGATGGCGTTCTTTTTCACGATGCCGATCAGCATGATGACGCCTACGAATCCGTAAATATCCAGGTTCATGTCCAGCGTTGGCGCGACCCATCCTTTCAGCGCCGCCACATGGAAGATATACAGCGACAAGAGAGCGCCGAAGCCGGCTGAAGGCAATCCCGAGAGAATCGTTATCGGATGGATGAAGCTTTCATAAAGGATTCCCAGCACGATGTAGATGATCAGAATCGACAGAAGCACCAGCATACCCAACCCCGTGAGCGACGACTGAAAGGCCTGCGCATTGCCTTGAAACTGCGTCACGATTGTCGCGGGCAGGGAACTCGAGGCCAGCTTGTGGATCTGGTCCACAGCCTCGCCAATGGAATACCCCTGCTTCAGATTGAACGAGATCGTCACAGCGGGAAGCTGTCCCAGATGGTTCACCGACAGGGGGCCCAGGCTGTCTTTGAGTTGGGCAATCCCGCTCAACGGAATCAGTTGCCCGGTTGCCGAGCGGACGTAGAGCATGGCCAGGGCGTTTGCGTCGTGCTGGTACTGCGGTTCGAGTTCCATAATTACGCGATATTGATTGTTCGGCGCGAAGATGGTGGAGACTTGCCGCAAACCATAGGCTGAATAGAGAGCGGTTTCGATTTGATTGGGAGTGATGCCCAGGGACGACGCGCTGTCGCGATTGATAATCACATCGATCTGCGGATTTCGGATCTGAAGATCCGTGCCGACATCCTGAAGGCCCGGAAGCGCCTTCATCCTGGCCTCAAAGTCCTGAGATGCGGGAAACAGGACCTTCGTGTCCGGGCTTTGCAATGTGAACTGGTAGAGCGCTTTGCTTCGAAGACCGCCGATGTTGATTGGCGGGTCGTTGCGCATGAAAGCGGAGATCCCGGGGACTACCGCCAGTTTGGGGCGCAGACTCTGAATCACCTGATCCACCTGTGGGCGCTCTGATCGAGGCTTCAACCGCACGTTCAGATTTCCCTGGTTCAGGCTTTTACTGTCGCTGCCGACAGTCGACATGACATAAGCGACCGCGGGGTTCTGAGCGATGATTTCAGCAACCTTCTTCTGGTGCTCCACCATCGCGTCAAACGAAATGCCTTCGACAGCTTCAGTTGTGCCGTTGAACTGTTCGATGTCTTCGCTCGGGAGGAACCCCTTCGGGATGACTCCATAAAGATAGATCGTTCCAACCACCAGTAGTAGCGACACCATCATGGTCGCGGGTTTATGACGCAGAACAACACGCAGGCACTTGTCGTAAATGTTGGTGAGCCCATCCTGGATTCTTTCGAAAAAATTGAAAACACGTCCGTGTTTTTGATTGTGGTCGTGCTTCAGAAAACGACTGCACATCATGGGTGTAAGAGTCAGCGAAACAAAACCCGATACCAGGATGGCAGACATGATCGTCACGGCAAATTCGTTGAGCAATCGTCCGAGTACTCCACCCAGAAACAGCACGGGCAGAAAAACCGCGGCAAGCGATATCGTCATGGAAACGATCGTGAACCCGATCTCATTGGCGCCGGCGAGCGCCGCCTGCAGCGGCGTTTTCCCCTTCTCCATATGACGGACAATGATTTCGAGCATGACGATCGCGTCATCCACGACGAAACCGACGGCGAGCGTCAACGCCATCAAAGAGAGGTTGTCGATCGAAAACCCGCACAGATACATCACGGCGAACGTGCCCACCAGGGAGAACGGAAGAGCCAGGCTCGGGATGACCGTCGCCGACACATTTCGAAGAAAGAGAAAGATCACCAGGACGACAAGCATCAGCGCGAGTCCCAACGTGAACTTCACATCATCGACAGAATTCCGAATCGTCAGTGACCGGTCAAATAGAATGCTCATCTGGACCGCCGGCGGGAGTTGGGCTTGCAGGTTCGGGAGCATTGCCTTGATTCCGTCGACAACATCTACGGCATTTGTTCCAGGCTGTTTGGAAACGGCGAGTTGGATTGCCCGCACACCTTGGGGCTGATCCTTGTTGTAATACCACGTCGCAACATAAGGGTTTTCGACACCGTCGCTGACATGGCCCAGATCCGCCAACCGCACCGGTGACCCGTTTCGATACGCTACGATCAACTGGGAGTAGTCTGTGGCTTTGAAGAGTTGACCCGTCGCCTGCAGCGTCACGGCGCGCTGCGGACCGTAGAGAACCCCGGCGGGAAGATTCACATTGCCATCGTTGAGCGACTTGTTGACATCATCGATTCCGATCTGCCGCGCCGCCATTTCGTGGGGATCCAATTGAACGTGCACTGCGTACTTTGCGGCTCCATAAACCTGCACTTCAGCCACGCCATTGACCGTCGATATGCTCTGCGCAATCAATGTTTCGGCGTATTCGTCCACTGCGGAAAGAGGCAAAGTGGCCGACGACAAGGCAAGGTTGAGGACAGGCTGATCGGCGGGATTGACTTTGCTGATTGCGGGAGGGGCTGGCATGTTCGCGGGCAATTGCCTTGCCGCCTGCGTGATTGCGTTCTGCACGTCTTGAGCGGCCCCGTCAATGTTGCGCTTCAAATTGAATTGCAATGTGATTCTGGTGTTTCCCAGGAAATTCTGCGAGGTCATCGAATCCAGGCCCGCGATGGCGGAAAACTGCTTCTCCAGTGGCAATGCGACTGCCGCGGCCATGGTATCGGAATTGGCGCCAGGTAAACTCGCCCTAACGTTGATCGTCGGATAGTCGACGTTGGGCAGGTCGCTCACCGGCAGGTTCCGGTAGCCCCCAACACCAAACAGCAAGATCCCAATCATGACCAGAGTCGTCGCGACCGGCCGCCGGATAAAGACTTCAGGAATGCTCATGGAGTTGTCTCCTTGATTTGGACTTTTGCGTCCCGTGTCAACCGCGTCTGCCCGTCGGTCACGACCATTTCACCTGGTTCGACTCCCTTGTCGATAACGGCCAGGCCGCCGCTGGCGCGGCTGGACACGATGGGACGCACGTCTACGGTGTTATCGGATTTTACGACGTACACGAAAGGCCCGCTTTGACCTTGAGTGATCGCCTGCGCTGGAATGACGATGGCATCGGGTTGTTCCGAAAGCCTGAGCACGGCGTTGACGAAGATACCGGGCCAGAGGCGATGTTCGGAGTTCTCGAATGTGGCCTTAAGGTGAATGGCGCCGGTTGTGGGATCAACCCCACTGTCTACGAAAGTCACGGTGCCTTGCTGGGGTCTGCCGGGATCCTGCGGCACGGTCGCTGTGACGCGGAGCGCCCGATCGGCGACATGTGTCTTGATATCGGGCCAGTATTGCTGCGGGACCGTAAAGTTCACATCGATGGGATCGACTTGATTGATAACCACAATAGGCACATCCGACGCTTTCAGCAGGTTGCCCGCCTTCTGCAGGACGGCGCCGGTTCGTCCGTCGATCGGCGAATAAATACTGCAGTAGCTCAACAGCACATTCGCGGCCTTGAGAGCGCCCTGATCCAGAACGAGGCTGGCACGTGCGCTCTCGATTGCTGCCCTGTCGGCGCGCAGGGACTGCGCTGCGGCGCCCGCTTGAGCCTTCACCTGTTCCAGTGTTTCCTTGGGAATCAAACCCTTGTCCCAGAGTGTGGCGTACCGTTGACCCTCGGCTCTGGAGTACTCCTCCTGGGCGCTGTCTTTGGCCAGGTTGGCCTCCGCCTGATCGATCTGGGTCTGATCCTTGACGATGGCTCCCTTTGCCTGTTCGACCTGCGCCTGAAATGGACTTGAATCGATCGTGAGGAGCAATTGCCCCTTGCGCACGAAATCCCCTTCCTTGAAGTGAACTTCGAGGAGCTGACCCGAAACCTGGGCCCTGATGGATACCGTCGAGATGGCCTCGACATTACCGACCGAATCGACTTCAACGGGCATCGCCTGTTGCGAAACCTTCGCAACCACGACCGGAACCCGGGGCGGAGGTGGCGCAGCCTCCTGATTCTTCGCACAACCCGAGGCGAGCATTCCCGCTGCGGCAACGCTAGCCAGAAAGCCCCATCGGAAGTCCTTCCAGTAACTCTCGTTTCTATACATAGTTGTTAGACCTTGTCTGAAAAAACGGATTTGGAACGCGCACGCCCTCCACGAGGGTTGGCGTGGGCCGTTCAGGAATGTCTTTGCTTTGAATTACGAGTGCGTTACGCCAGGGACGGAGGAGCGCGGGATGCGAAGGCCTGGCCGCTCCAAGTCGTGCGGTGCACGAAAGGCGGCAGAGGAATGTAAGATTCCGAGTGGGTCAGGGCGGCAAGCCCTTCCAGGGGCGACTCGATAACAAATCCGGTTTCGAAGATCTTGGTTTGGGATAGACGCGTGTCGGAAGTGTCGAGTTTCTCAACCCCGAGGCTGTGCTGGCCGGAGGATGGATGTGCAAGCGTCCCGAATTCCCGGACGACCCACTCGCTGGAGCGAGCGCCCGTGGCTGAAACGATCAGGACGACGTACAGCAGAGCAAAGCCCGAGATGGAGAACCTTCTCATCCTTTTACTGTTTAAGCATACCTCAACTCAGGATTACCACTATGGGTAGCTTAGACCCGGAAGGGTCGAATCGGATTATTATTTCGTGGCCCCACCGGCTCACTCAGGCGGCGTTGTGTCTCTTGAATGCTCTGAAGCCTTCTGTCGATATCATCTCCATGTTTGTCCCGCTTCGGTATTTCGCGGTGCGGGGCGCGGGGTCACGATCCAGTGGCTGCGCAAACCGGAGTAATCCCGAATCTTCTGCCTTCGATTGACGGACGCAACCGCGCTCCTGCTGCTTCCAACGCGCTCCGCGATCTCGCTGATCGTCAAATCCGAGCTTTGGAGCAACTCAATGATTCTTTCTGCTCTCTCAGAAGTCATGGCAAAACCTCGCCCTTGAAGCGTCATTTCACATCCTTCCTGAGTTCAATGCACACGCATCTGCCTCCTGGTAGAGTCCTAATTCTGAGATTAGGACTTTCGGTGGTTTCTTCTTCTTTCGATACGCGAGGACAGGCTCCGGAGGGGAGATCGTGGAATTCGGCGATAGTTCCCCTGATCGCCCGTCGCGCTTAGCTACAGGCAAACATCAGCAGCTCATTCGGCTCGACCGCGATTACTCGCCGTTCTATGCCGCATTCGCATTTCCAGAACAGAAGACGGCGAGCGGTGTTCATCTTTCGCGGGAGCAGCCAGTGTTGAGAAGCTTAGTCGTTTGGCAGGGCTTTGGATACTCGTGGAGTCACTAGCTTATTCTTTCAAGGTGACGCGCGGCTATCGCCAGAAATCGCTCCACCCATCGATTTACTATGCAAACGATCCTTGGTGTTCCGTGTCTAATCACGCGTTTATCCCAGCAGGAGACTTCGGACCATGTCTTACGCAATCGTTTTCCTTGTGGCGCTGCTGCAAAATCCCGCGGTTCCGCTGACTCGCCCCGCGACAATCACCGGCCTTGTCGTGAAGCAGGAGACAGGAGAGCCGCTAGCGAAAGCGACTGTCATTCTTACGGCCGAGACCGCTCGCGGACCAAAACCAATGACAGTGTCCACTTCCGCGGAGGGAAAGTTCACATTCGAGAATGTCGTTCCAGACCGATACAAGATTGCGGTCACACGCAATGGATATGCAAGAGCGGAATACGGCGATCGGGGCGGAAATGGCTGTGGGAGCGGCTTTGCTGTTATCGCGGGTCAGCACCTCGAGAATCTTCGAATCGGGATGATGTCGGCCGGAGTGATTTCCGGAAGGCTGCTCGATCGCGATGGCGAACCTGCATCGAACCTGACGGTGCAGGCGCTACGATACGCCTATCAGAACGGCAGGAGAATTCTGGACGTTGTGCAGACCACGCAAACGAATGATCTTGGCGAATATCGTCTGTTTTGGCTGGCTCCGGGCCGCTACTATGTCGCGGCGGGAATGGAAAACTCCGGGTTGAACCCGTTCCTCGGCCCGATCCGAATATTGGAACCGGTCCCCGCTCCGCCTGGTGCTCCTACGCTGCCTCCCGGGTCGATCTTCGTTAATCCTGCGAGTGCTCCAGGAGTGGGGGCTCCGCGGCCACGCCTGTTTGAGCCTGGCGCACTGGCAGATATGGCGGACCTGTCGCCGCCGGATCGTTACGCACCACTCTATTTTCCGGGTACGCCGGACCCTCGGGCGGCAAGCCCGATTGAGTTGCGGGCAGGTGATGTTTTCCTGGGCGCGAACATGACAGTGACTATCGTTCATGCACATCACATCAAAGGCACGATTGTGAGCCCTCGAACTGGAGAGACTCCGCGTTCGGCAGTCGTGACCCTCGTACCTCAATTGTCGGGACCCGCTGCGAACTCGACGTCACGGAACGCCGTGACGACACCTGATGGTCATTTTGAAGTGACATCGGCGCTTCCGGGATCTTACTTCCTTACGGCAACAGGCAGCGACAGCAGTGGCCGCCTGTACGGCCGCATTCCCGTCGAAGTCGGCGAAACCGATTTGGAAAACATTTCCATCTCTCTTTCTCGAGGAACCGATGTTAGTGGCCGCATTTCAATAGACGATCCGGAAGCTCTGGCTCGCATCAATGGTGCCTCGCTGCGATCTTTAGCCGATCCCACGGCCGCGGCAGGGCTCCTGAATTCGAATCTCTCTGCCGACGTGAGGAATGGCGCTTTCAAAATTGAAGGTGTCCCTCCCGGAGACTACATTGCCGGCTTTACCTTCCTCGCGCCAGGCAACGTCTATATGAAGTCGCTGCGACTGGGATCTCAGGATGTGCGGAATGGATTTCGCCTGGACGGGCAGCCGGCGGTACAGCTTGAAGCGGTCCTGGGGACAATGGGCGGAGCCGTGGATGGCGTTGTTCTCAACGACCAAAAGCAAACGGTCCCCGGTGCCACCGTTGTGCTTGTTCCTGAGCCATACCTTCGCCAGCGTTCGACCCTCTATAGAATCGGCACCACCGACCCATCAGGACGGTTTCACCTCGAAGCGATCGCGGCCGGGGAGTACAAGCTTTTTGCGTGGGAGGCCGTCGAACGCGGAGCCTGGGAGGATGCCGATTTTCTTCGTCCCGTTGAAGCCAGTGGCAAGGCGGTTACGCTAAGAGAAGGCACTACCGAAACTGTTCAACTCCTGGTAATCCGATCCGCTGCTCCGCTTTATGGTCAATGTGACGTTGGGTCTCGTTAGCTCTACTCGGAGCGCAGGGCATCCAGTGAGTCCCCGCGGAGCGCAGGCAATGCCGGAAGTCTCGGTATCGGACAGCATTCAGCAGGACAGCATTCAGTGGAGGTGCCGTCCTCAAGGATTTGCTATCCTCCCGTGTCACTGGGAGGTTCGATGAAGAAACAGACCGGAATTGTAACGGGTTGGAGTCGGCGTGTCCTGTTGAAGAACATGATGCTGCTGGCCGGTGCTGCGACCGGCGCCAAACTGTTTCCATCTGAAGCGTTCGCGCAGGCCGGCCGCGGCGGGCGTGGAGCGCTGGCGCAACAACCTGCAGGGTCCATACTGGTTCTGCTTGGAACCCAGGGCGGCCCGAACATCAACCTCACTCGCTCGGAATCGGCGAGTGCGCTGCTGGTGAATGGACGGCCCTATCTGATCGACTGCGGCTATGGAACATTGCGAGCTCTGCTCCAGGCGAATATCCGACTGGTCGATATCGTGAACGTATTCATTACGCACCTGCACGACGATCACACTGCGGATTTGGCCGCCTTCCTGACTCAGAAATGGACCAACGGCAATACCAATCCCCAGCGCGCCGCGGTGTATGGACCTTATGGAACCGCGGCCATGGTCGAAGGCGCGATCGCATTCTTCAAGGGCAATACGGAAATCCGCATGGTCGATGAAGGCAGAACCATCAGGCCGGAGACCATTTTTTCCGGTCACGACGTGACGGCCCCAAAAGTGAGCGAGGTGTTTCGCGACGACCTCGTGACCGTCCTCGCGACGGAGAATGCCCACTTTCCGGACCGCGCGAAGGAAAAGATGCTGTACAGATCCTTCGCCTATCGGTTTAACACGCCCGGCAAGTCCTTTGTGTTTTCGGGCGATACCGCGTACTCCGCCGGACTGATCGAACTTGCTCAGGGCGCGGATGTTCTCATTTGCGAAGCGGTGTCGATGGCGCAGCGGCGGCAGTTGGAGGCTGGCGCCCGCGGAACCGGTGGCGCAGCAGGAGGTGAGTCGATCGGGCGGCATGTCCTGGAGACGCACTCTTCCACTGAAGATGTCGGCCGTATGGCAGCCGCAGCCAAGGTGAAAACGGTCGTCTTGAATCATCTTCTCGGCGCTCCCGCACGCGGCGCCGCCGATGCCGACCCGTTTACCGCAGACGTGAAAAAATACTTCGACGGCGAAGTGATCGTCGGCAACGATCAGATGCGCATTTGAAAGTCACCGGTGAACTGGATTCACCCGTTTGCGCAAACACGGCCGTGAGTGCAACTCCTCTTGCAGCTTGTGTCCGCGTTCCCTGTATCAGTTTTCGCTGGGCCGCTCCACGCTGTCGACAACGAGGACTGAAACGGGTCCTCTGCGAGATTCCAATTTCAATCCGCCTTGCTGTTGCAAAGCCGTTTCGAACGGCAGGCCGGCACGAGGGGACGGTGGCGGAGAATCAGTGGCACCCGGAGCGAAATCCTCATAGACCAGATGAAGATTGAATGTTCGCCTGAAGCTGGTTTTGTCCACGACCGTTCGCTTGAGTATGTACTCAAGGACGGGAACGAACTCCGACATTGTCGCCTTCATCGCATACATTTCGGGTGGTATAGAACCCATCGTATAGATACCGCACGGTTGGTTCGGCTGCCTGCCCCAAGCGGGACTCGCTCCTGCTCCACCTGCAGGCGGCGGTGGTGGCGGTGGTGCCGGTGGAGGCGGCATCCCCGAGGGGCTCCCTGCGTTTCTGCCGGCATCATAGGAAACGCAGCTTCCCTCCTTCCAGTCCTCCAACCTGAGTCCGCCATTGGCGGCTGTGAGTTCATAGACTGGAAGCTCTCTCGTTTCCCAATGAAATCTAAGCTTGAACCGTTCTGCGAGCAGGGCCTGCAGCATGGGCATCATTTGTTCAGGCGTGGCGTTCGGCGATTTCGCTTCGATGTTGTATTTTTCCGAACGGATCCAGTCCGGACCTCCAGTGATTCGCCAGGGTTCCAGCCGCCAGTCCGGTCGGGAAGGATACGCATCTCTGATTATTCCGCGAAGCGTCGCTCTCGTTGCAACCAGCCGTCCGCCTGCAAATATTCGAATTACCGGCGGGCCCTGATCCGGATCGATCCCTTCCTTCGGTCCGCCACCCATACCTTCGACCGGGGCCGGTGGCGGCATCCCTTCGGGAACACTCTGGTCCGGGTTTAGGCGGATCGAAGCCACCTCAAACTTGAGTCCCGTAGGAAAAGCTGAAACGTGGTTCTGCGTCGAACCAAACACGATCGGCAGAGAAACGATTGCGATGACGGCGGTAACGAGAAGAAGTCTTCTGGCAAGGTTCAGCTTGGCCGTTCCCTTGTTCAGCATGATTGCTTCAATTCGCTGTTGCAGGTTTGAACCCATGATCCCGGGAGCACGCGTCGACGGCGAGGACAAGTAGAAGTCACACACCGTCAGGATCGCTCCGGCATATACCTGCGGATCCGTTTGAGATTGCAGCACCGCTTCATCGCAAGCTCGTTCGCGCTCTTCGACCATTCGAGTTCCAATCCACCACACCAAAGGATGAAACCAGAATATTGTTTCCACGACTACCTGCGTAGTCGCGGTCAGATTGTCCCGGCGAAGAATATGAACCAGTTCGTGTGCGAGAACGGCCTCCAGTTGCCGGTCGGTCAGGCGATCGGCAATGCCGGCCGGCAACAACAGAACCGGATCAAGAATTCCGTGCACACCGGGTTCGATCGTCGACTTCGATGATGCCAGGCAAACCTGGCCCGACCCGTGACTGCGCGATTGCACTCTCCGAAGCGCTTCATGTTCTCGTCCTTCCTTAAGCAGTCGCGACGCGTTGACCAGCTTTCGAAGACGGCGCCCGCGGCCAAAGCGACAGAACAGAACGATCAGCAAGCCGATGGCCCAGACGGCAAATACGGTATAACTTGCGGTGACGAAACTTGTCGAAGAGGGTTCCGCGGAATAACGAGGCCGCCCCATTGCCGAGGCCACCGGCTGCACCAAAGGTTGGCTCCACGTCACGAGTGCGGAAGATTTTGCCGATGTGTTTCCCGGAGCTGCTGCGGACCAGCCGAAATCGAAATACGTGCCAAGCCCGATCAACAAGGAAAAGGGAACTAGAAACTTGAGGGATGCCCCGAGCCAAATCCAATGCCGGAGGCTGGCTCGGTTTTTCTTGAGCATCAATGTCAGGAGCCACGCTACGCCGACGCACAACGTCGATTGCCACAAGTGATCTGCTATTAAGGTTGTCATTCGGGCTTCTCCTTTCCTTGATGGCTGCGCCCTATCGCGTACGGTTTCGCGCTACCGCGCTCACACTTCGCGCGGGTTTGCGTTCACTTCCGTTCACCTCTGGAAAGCTTTTGAAACGTTCGTTGTGCTTCCTTGAAGTCTTCCTGCGTGAGGCGGCCCGATTCGATGAGGTGCGTCATCAACGGCTGCGTGCGGCCGCCAAACAATCCAAGGAATTCGTCTATGAGACGCCGCTGTGCGGCGTTCCGGGCAATCGAAGCTTCGAAGATGTGAACATTCCCAACTCGTCTGGCTCGATGCACGGCCTTCTTTGCTTCGAGTCGATAGATCGTTGTCTGAATCGTCGTGTAGGCGGGCCGCTTGCGGGCCGGAAACGTCTCCAGAATATCTCGCACGCAACAAGGACCGTGGTTCCACAACACGTCCATGATCTGCAGCTCAAGTTTTGATAATTTCGGGACAGGCATCGCTATCTCCTACAGACGTCTTATATATCCAGCGTCTGTAGGAGTCAAAATATTTTCCGAGTGAGAATGGGTGTTTGTGCGTTCCCCTACACCATCAGGAGCAGGCTGCGACCAATGACGCCTGTGAATTGGTCTTGAGTGGAGAGCGCAAATGCGTTCGCGATGCCGCGCAGTTGCCGCAGATGGTCCGCAAAGTCCCAGGCGAGGTCGCGGGCGGCACGGACATTCCACAGCGCGAGCGCCCTGCCGATCTTCCCGGTACTCTGGACTCCCAAGCCCACCAATCCCGATGCCAGCGTGGTTAAAGCCTCGGGCATGACGGCTGCAAGCAGGCCATTCACGTGTTCAAAATCTGCGTGTTCCGCGGCGGAGCGCTTTGGAACGATACCGAACTCGTTGTCGGTTTGCAGGAGCGCGAGCGAGAGATCGTGATTGATGTGCGCGTTCATGCCTGCCAGCGCAAACTGGATGCGATCGATTCCGCTTCGATTTCTGGCTTCGAACAAGACCTTCCAGGATTTCGGAACAACTCCCGCCCCGGTCAATTCCACCTCAACCGCGTGGAAATACATATTAGCGAAAACCACATCCAGACGGTTGAGCCATTGCGGGTGCTTCCATGCGGGAGCAGGCGGTTGATTCCGAACCGATTTCGTCACCAGCAGGTAGAGCCAGTTGAACCATTTCAAGCCATCATTGTCAGGGAGGCCGGCATCGAATCGGGTCATCCAGTCGATTGCGCCGTCAATCGTCGTCGGTTTGGCGCCAGTGACAATCTGGAGGAGAATCTGGTCTGTGTTCATAAGCTTTTCCTTTGTGGCTGCGGCTGTTTCAATTCGATTCGTCCGTACTGTCACTATTCATGGCGCAGGGATTCAATGGGACTGAGCCGGGCTGCTCGCAACGCAGGAGCGGTGCCGAAAACCAGGCCAACCGCGACGCAGATTCCCAACGCGAGTCCCACGACACCTGGAGTCATCAGCGGGCTCAGCACGGAGTACCGTCGCACCAGGAGACCAAGACCGATTGCGGCAGCGAGGCCGGTGCCTCCCCCGAGGGACGAGATCACAAGCGCCTCCACGAGAAAGTGCGTAAAGATGTCGCGCCGCCGGGCGCCCACAGCCTTGCGAATACCGATCTCATGAGTGCGCTCTGTGACGGTGACGAGCATGATGTTCATGATGCCAATGCCCGCAACGATAAGAGAGATGGCGCTGATGCCCGTGAGGAGCGATGTGACAATTGCCATCAGGCGGTAAATCGTCCCGAGCACTTGTTTCTGCGTAAGCACTCCGAAGTCCTCGTGTCCCGAATGTGTCTTTCGCAACGCGCCGGAGATTTCGTCAAGTGCACGCTCAGGTGAGGCTCCCGGATTGGTTTGCAGGATGATTCGATTGATCTGGATGCGCGGGATTGCTTTTTCTGACGCAGCCGCCGGCAGATAGATCGCGTTTTCGAAGCCTGAGTCGCCGAATAGTGAGCTCCCAGGTTCTTCCTTGAACACTCCCACGACACGGAATGGAATTCCCTGGACGATGATGTCTTCGCCGATTGCGCGATGCCCGCCGAAGATCGCGTCGCGCTGTGCCTGGGCAAGCACGCAGACGCGCTCTGTTTCCTCGGCGCTCGTAAAGAGACGGCCTTCGGCAAGGGGCTTGCGTCGCATTTCGAACCAGTCGGCTGTCGTCGCAATGACGAAAGCAGTTTGCGGCTTATCGGCATAGTCGACGGTGCCTCCGACAAAGAGGAATGGCGAGACGCGGTTTACAGACTTGAGCGTCCGGAGTTCCTGCACGTCGCGCTCGGTCAGTGTCGAAACGCCGAGCAACGCGAGAGCATTCGGGGCCGAATTCTTTTCGAGCTTGCCGGGAACGACGAAGACCAGGTTGGCTCCGAGCCCCTGAATCTGCTCGGTGACATCCTTTTGCACTCCAAGCCCGATCGAAACCAGGAGCGCCACGGACCCCACTCCCATGATCATACCCAGCGTCGTCAGCGCTGTGCGCAGCCAGTTCGCTCCCAGCGACTGCATCGCGCTTGAAAAATTGTCCGTAAGGCTCCGCATCGCCAGAGTATACGCGCGGAACGAGTAACCGTCGCGGGCCGATCGCGTCAGGCTGACGCGCTTTCATTGACGCAACATTACGGACTGGGCGCGGGGATAATCTTCAAATCTACCGTCGAGTAGAGGACTCCTGCACCTGCACGGGGCGCCCTTATCAGCTCGTACTAAGAAGGCGGGTTTTTCCCACGCGAATCTCTATCTTGTGCGAACCGACAGTTCCATGGCGTCGCCGATTGGCAACATCACTGAGACGTAGCGGTTGGCAGGATCCCGCACGTAGGCAAGGTAGTGGCGAAGTACCTCGGGAAAAAGATCGAGATCGTCGGCTACGACGAACGCGCCTGGGAGGAGGGAGGGCTCGATCATCCGTAGAAACGGCAGGTAGATCTCTTTCCAGCCATCCAGGAATGCAACCGACACGCCGCTATTGAGATCCTTCAGCGTTTCGAGGGCGTCGCCTAACCGGAACTCAACCACATCGGCAAGGCCGGCTTCGGTGATGTACTCGCGCGCACGCGTTGCCTTCCCAGGGTGCATTTCCGTGGTGATCACACGACTCGCGCCGCGGTCGCGCGCGGCAGCAGCGAGATAGATCGTCGATATCCCGAACGATGTGCCGAACTCCACAAACGTACCGGAGGCAGCCCCGTACGCAAGTGTGTAGAGCAGCCGGCCCGCGTCGGCGGAAACCGGGATGAAGGCATCGCCAAGAAGCGCCGCCCGCTCCGCGCCATGCTGGCCTCGTGCCTTGGCGAGCAGCGGTGGATCGTTACGATCGGCCGTTGCGTGCATATCGTCGAGGACGCTGCGGACACGGGGGTCATCAAGGGATGTCGGCATGGGCCGAATGATACCCCCCGGCCCGTACTTACCCAAGGAGAACATCAAGGCTGACGATTAGCCTCCTCGCGCTAATGACCTCTTTGAAAGCCATCCAGTCTCATTCCCATTTCCCGGCGAGTCTGCGTAATTCATTTCAGTTCGCTGGTTCGGCGATTCTTTCGTTCTTCGGCTTCCCGACGGCTCGATCTCCGGTCCTACTCGTGGCGCAACGCCACCATCGGATCGACGCGGGAGGCGCGCCATGCCGGGATGTAACTTGCTGCGGCCGCAGCCAACGCCAGCCCTGAAGCAGAGGCGATCAGCGTATTCGTATCGCCAGGCGAAAGGCCAAACAGGAGTGCGCTCGTCGCGCGAGAGGCTGCGAGCGACCCGACCGCGCCAACCGTCAGCCCTGCCAGAAGAAGAAAAGCGGTTTCGCGAACAACAAGGCTAATGACGCGAGCGCGCGTCGAGCCCAGTGCCAGCCGGATGCCAATCTCGTTGATGCGTGATTGAACCATGTAGGAGAGCACGCCATAGAGCCCGATCACGGCTAAAATCGCGGCCAGCACGCCGAAAAATCCGGAAAGCCACGCCATCAGCCGTTCCATTGTGAGCCCGTCGCGAAGCAACGCTTCGACAGGCTGGAATTGCAGAATCATTCCGGGACGGGATTCCCCCAGTCTTCGCTTGATGTCAGCAATGACCTGGGAGTTGGAACCAGAAAAACGAATCGTTATGCCTGCGATCGACAGCGGATTCGGTTCCTGCGTCGAAGGAACGAAGGCGATGGCATCCGCGTCTTCGCGCAGACGTGTGTACTTGGTATCTTTTACAATACCGACGATTTCATAAACCTGCTCCGGATAACCGGGCTCTGCGACGGTGCGGACGAGGGTTCCAATCGGATTCGGTTTGAAGATGTATCGGCGGACGAACGTCTTGTTTACGATCGCGACTTTGCGCGAACTCGCGGAATCGAGGTTGTTGAAGTCCCGTCCCTGAAGGATCGGTGTACCCATCGTTTGAAAATATTCGGGACTGACGTACGTGAAGCGCGACCATGCATCTGCCTTTTCCTGGCCATCAGCATTGGTAGCATGGAGAAAGAAACTCCAGGCATTGTTGGTGAGAGGAACGTGCGATGAAAGAGCCGCGGACTCGACGTGTGGAATTGTTCGAACTTCATCGAGCAGACCTGCCTGGAAAACGGCCGCGTCGGCACGCTGGCGGATACCTGTCGGGTCGCCTGCTGTCATAAAAAGAATTCCGCTCTGACGAAAACCCGCATCGACATTGCTGAGGTTACGCAGACTCTGAACGAACAGCAGCGCACCAAACAGCAGCACGAGGGACACGGAGATCTGCACCACAGCGAGGCCCCTTTGAAGCGAGAATCGTTCGCGCGGAGAAGTCAGGCTTCGTCCGCCGGATTTCATTGCAAGGCCGGGACTGATCTGCGATGAGCGCAAAGCCGGGGCTAATCCGAAAGCGATGCAGGTCAGAACTGCAATGCCCGCCGTAAACGCCAGAACGCGCCAGTCGCGGGAAAGGTTTAAAAGCACCGTCTGTTCCTGGGTCGCGAGAAGGCCGAGAAGGCCGCGTGAGAGGAGTGGAGCGAACGCGATCGAAAGTATGCCGCCGGCACCGGCAAGCAGGAGGCTTTCGGCAAACATCTGCGACATCAGCCGGGCTCGGGATGCACCAATCGCAATGCGCACGGCAATCTCGCGTTGTCGAGCCGCTGCCTGAGCAAGCATCAGATTCGCGAGGTTCACGCTCGCGATGAGCAGCACAAGGCCGGTGATGCCGAGCAGAAGCCAGAGCGGCCGTTCATAGCTGTCGCGGAGCTGGCTGATGCCATTCGCAGCAGATTCGGCCATCAAACGGGAGCCTCGATACCTTGACGTGACGGCGTCACCGTAGCCGGTCAGCGGTATGGCGTCAAAAAGCGCCGGGCTGATTGCATCCAGATACGCAGAGGCTCTGGACAGCGACCATCCGCGTTTCAGGCGCCCCATTACGATAAGGATCCAGAAATCGGCCCGTGCCATTTCTCCTGGCCGTGCCGCTTCGAGAGCACAAAGGGGAAATGCAATGTCGAAGCCTTTTCCAACTTCGAGCCCGGTGAATGTCCGGGGCGTGATTCCGATCACGCGCACGGCGTGGTCCTGCACGTTAAGCGTCTTGCCCACGGCGGCATCGTCACCGCCGAAGTACCGCTGCCAGAACGAATCACTGATCACGGCGGAATCCATGGCACAACCGCGACGGTCGTCCGCTGGCGCAAACAGCCTGCCTTTTTGCGCCGTCGTTCCCAGCACGTTGAAGGTGTCGCCGCTCATCCAGAGCGTTGTGACCGGCTGTGTCTCGGCCCCCTTGCCCGCCATCAGCAGATAGCTAGCCGCGGCGAACGTTCCGGAGAAAGCCTGCTGCTGGCTACGTATGCCCTCCCAAAGCGGATATGTCAGATCCGAACCATAGCCCTGCCGGATACCCATTCCGTCGCTTCCACCCTTGATTCGCACCACGGCCAGTTCCTGAGGATCCCTGACGGGCAGACTGCGCAGACGAACGGCATCGAGAAGCTGAAAGATCGCGGTGTTTGCGCCAATACCCAACGCCAGGGAAAGCAGCACAACTGCAGAAAATCCGGGATTACGGGCCTGCAGGCGCAACGCATATTGCAAATCCTGGCGTAACCGGTGGACGAAATCCATGGTCCCTCCCAATGGTGTTGAAAAGCACGAGATCGACCAACTTTAGAGTTGATCTAACTACAAGGAAACAGAAGGATTCTGGAAAATGGCGGGTTTCAGGTCGTTTCAATCGTGGAACGGACTGTCCGAATTGGGACAACGCGAAAAGTAAAGTATCGCCAACGCGAGAGACGGTCTAGGTGCTGGGTCGAAAATCGGCGGCGTGATCGGTCGCCCACTCGCGAAACGTTCGCGCTGGCTTTCCGGTGATTTCGGTAAACGTGGATGTCATGAAAGCAGGATGGCCGGCCGCTGCGGTCCAGGCATCGAGCAGCATGTTCACGATCACAGGGGCGCGGAAAATGCGGAGCAACTCCGTTCGCGCCTCTTCCGGCAACATCTCTTCCATGCGCAGCGAGCGGCCAATGACGTTGCCGATAGTGTGCAACTGCTCGGCCTGGCTCAGGGATTGAGGTCCGGTCAGAAGGTATTCCGCTCCGGCGTGGCCATTCTCACACAAGGCACGGACAGCTACCTCGGCGATGTCCCCCTCGTGGATCGGAGCGGTAGGCAGGGCGGCGTAGGGCCAGCGCACCACATCAGCGCCGGAGCGAATCTGTGGACCCCACCAGCCCAGGGCATTGATGGAGAACATTCCGGGCCTCAGGAACGTCCACTGGATGCCCGAAGTTTCGATCCGCCGCTCGATTTCCTCTGCCACTATGCGGAGCGGATTTGGCTGCTGGAAGAGCGGGTGCGGCGTTCTCAGCGGAGCGGTGAGGTAGACGATACGCCGTGCGCGACTGAGAATACGCTCCATCGCGGGGGCCACCGCGGCCCACCCGAGCGTCCACACCAGGAACACTGTATCCACATTCTCCAGACTTGCATCCAGAGTTTCAGGCACACTGAGATCTCCACGCACCACCTCCACATGTGGTGGCAGAACAGCCGTTTCCGGTTTGCGGACCATCGCGCGAATTCGCACACCCGTCGCCGGCAATCGCTCGACAACATGGCGGCCGACGTGACCGGTAGCTCCAGTGATGAGGACGTGATTCATGTCCACTAGCCTATCGGCGCAGCCCGGCTGAGACAAGGGGCGCCGGTTTCGTGGCCCCTGCGACGCTGGCGCACGCGATAACCCGGAATCAGTTGGTCCGATCGGGAAGGCCCGGGTTCAGCGGTGGGAGTTCTCAAGAGCAGTTCACTAGACCTATCGCCGGCATCCCAGAAACTGGGATTACTCCGCCAGAGTCAGCGTCCTTTGCGGGGAATTCGCCGGGTTTGCTGCGGTTCTTCGGTTGCGTCTAGAAACTTCAGTTGGACGGGGCCGAAGCGGATCACGTTGCCGTCGCCGAGCGTTGTCTGAGACTGGATTCGAGAACGCCCTACCCACGTTCCGTTTGTGCTTCCGAGGTCCTCCAGCGTGGCCGCGCGATTTGAGGAGTCCACGCGAATGCGCGCGTGGCGGCGCGAGACATCGGGATCGTCCAGCCACACGTCGCATGACGGATCGCGTCCGATGATGTTCTCGCCTTCCGGCAACGGGAAATTCCGATTGGTCCCGATCAACCAGCAACGCGATTTGGAGTCTATCTCCCGCGCTCCGCGTTCCTCGTCTGCCGCGCTGCCACAGAACGCATAACCCACGCCGTGCACGGTCCGGATGAAGCGCGGAGCTTGCGAGCGGTCCGACAGGGCTTGCCGGACTTCGCTCGCGAGAACGTTCAAATTTGCTTCGGTAACGTAGGTCGTGGGCCAGAGCTTCCGCAAAAGTTCGTCCTTGGTGACGACGCTCGGGCGACGCTCCAAAAGCAGACAAAGCCAATCGAAGGCTTTCGGCGAAAGATGTACTTCGGCACCATTGCGGAGAAGCTGCCGCACGTCCGAATCCAAGGTAAACTCTGCGAATCGAATTCTCATTGAGTTCATTAGAATTTAGAGAAACCTTAGAAGTTCCTTGGGACTCTCCTGGTCACGCCATGAAATTCTATGCGCAACCTCTGAAACGGTGAGCAGTTCCTATGCATACGAAGGCATCGAATTCTAACTCTGAAAAGTCGCGCCGCCCAGCCCGCGATGTTATCGAAGCGGTGCTGGAGAACATGCGGAACAATCTCGAACCGCTGAAATACTCAACCCTCGCTCCCAGTCGGTATGTCGTGTACCTGCACCCGAACGAATATGCGCGCCTTGCCGGGATCGCCGCGGTGATTCAGGAACAGGCGGTTCGTGCCCTCTCAGAAGATCTGGGTATGCGGAATCGTCCGTCTCTCGTGAAGCACTATGCCCGGCGCATTCTTGGCGGTCGCATACCTCAAATTGAAAACCCCGCGGGAGAATGGCGCATCGAGCTTTTCCCGGATCCGGACGGCGACATTCAGGAAGGAGACATCGTGGTCGACTCGGAGCTCCTGCTCCCGGAGGGGCCACAGCTTGGTTCCGGTGAGCGGACCCGGCGCGTCACCACGGTTCACTCGAATCCGGGCACGACAAGCAGACGCCAGGTGACAATAGCCGAATCGGCCAGTGTAAAGCCGTTGGCCAGGATTGAGTACGACGACAACGCCGGCCACCACATCTGCGATGTGAAGGATTCCGTCACCATCGGACGGGGCGGCATCGCCTATCCGGTGGATATCAAAATCACATCCTCTGCCGATGTGTCACGCGAGCATGCACGCATTCGACGCGATATGCAGACGGGCAAGTTTTTCCTGATCGATCTCAGCAGGCTCGGAACGACGTTGAACGGAAGGCATGTGCCCCGGGGGTATGACGAGGCTGAAGGCACAAAGAAGGAAAACGGGGCAGAGACGCTGCTTCCGGACCGGTCGAAGATCGGACTGGCCGAAACGGTCTACCTCGATTTCAGTTTGGTGCGCCAATGACGTTGCTGCTTTGGGCTCGATTTCTGTTCCTGGCGGGACTCGGCGCCCTCGTTGCCTGTTATGTGTGGGCTGCAATCAAGGATCAAACGTAGACCATCTCATGAAGACCGCTAATGCAATCCTGGCTGCCAGCCGGACCGATCCCGGGCTTCAGCGTAGCGTCAACGAAGATCGGTGTCATTTCGACGCGACCCGCGGCATTCTTGTGGTGATCGACGGCGTGGGTGGCCAGGCCGCGGGAGGCAAGGCAGCGGATGTCGCCCTGTCGATGCTTCGAAGCCGGCTGGAGCGACAGACCGGCACTACGGCGCAGCGGATTCGCGAAGCGATTACGATTGCGAACAACGAAATCTTTCGGCTCGCGCTGACGCGTCCTGAGTGGAACGGAATGGCGTGCGTCCTGACCGTCGCCATTGTCGAGAACGGCATCGCGACGATTGGCCACGTCGGCGATACACGTCTTTACAAACTCCGGGACAACCGGATTGAGAAGGTCACGAAAGATCATTCGCCTGTGGGCGAACGCGAAGATTCCGGGGAAATCTCCGAGCTGCAGGCCATGCGGCATCCGCGCCGTAACGAGGTGTACCGCGATGTGGGTTCGGAACCCCACGACGGTACGGATTCCGACTTTATCGACATCGAAGAGATCCCTTTTGAACCTGATGCCGCCTTGTTGCTCTGTAGCGACGGGCTGACCGACCTCGTCGATTCATCCACGATTGCCGATATCGCGCGTGGTTGTGCGGGCGACCCGGAGACAGTCACCCGCAGTTTGATTGACGCAGCTAATGCCGCCGGAGGCAAGGATAACGTCACCGTGGTCTATGCCGAAGGCGACAGGTTCGCCGCAACGCAGTCGGCAACCCGCTCACTCTGTGGAGGGCAAGGCGTTCCCGCGGCCGGTGCGACAACAAGCCCCAACCGCGATCGTCGTAGCAGCATCCGGATGGTGGCGTGCATCGTCGCCGGATTTGCAGTCGGCCTGGCAACGGCGTGGTTCGTTCTGCCGGGGTTGTCAGAAAAACCGCCAGCTTCCGCGAACCTGCAAGTTGTGCGGCCCGCGGAATCGATTGCCGCGGCCATCCAGCGCGCGCAGCCCGGCACCGAGATCGTCGTAGAACCTGGCGAGTACCGGGAACGCCTCATCCTCAAGGAAGGCGTCCGGCTCGTCAGTCGTGTGCCGCGTGGTGCAACCCTGCGGCTGCCGAGTTCGATCGCCGATACGGACGCCGGTCCTGCTGTCATCGCTGACGGTTTGACGAACGCGGAACTTGTCGGGTTCCGCATTGTCGGCGATGCCGCAACGCCGTTATCTGTCGGGATCGGGGCGGCGAGCGGTGGCCTTTCGGTCATGGATGTCGAGATAACAGGCGCGACGAAGGCGGCCATCGATTTCGGACCGCATTCGTCGGCGACCTTGTTCGGCAGCGAAATCCATGACAATCCCGGCGCGGCAGTAATAATTCGCGCCCTGGCGACCCCACACTTCACCAGCAACGTTTTTACGCGTAACGGGATGTCCGAACAGGCATCCGGGAGTCTCGTGATTGAGGAGGGAAGCACGCCGGACTTTCAACGAAATGTTTTCGTCGGGCTCGGCGCCGACATCTCAGCGCCTCTGAATGAGGTCACCCGGGCGTCCTTCAAGCAGCGGAACTGGTTCATTCCCGTTCATGAAACTGTTCGGCCAGGCCCCACGACAGTGCCAGGACGGACGGGCACGCCATGAAGACGATATTCCAGCAGCTTGGCCCCTACGCAATCCTGCAGGCCATCGGCCATGGGATGGCCGGGGCCGTTTTCCTTGCGCGCGACACGAGAAACGATCGTCGTGTTGCCCTGAAACTCGTGCCGCACGGCAATGATCAGGACGCTCTCGAAATCCTTGCAGCCGAAAGGTCAGGCGCCGAACTGCAGAAACGTCTGAGCGAGGTGAGTACGCGTGTGCCGGCCGTTTTCGAACACGGTGACCATGAGTCCGGTTACTATGTCGCGATGGAGTATCTGGAGGGCGAAAACCTGTCGTCGCGAATCTCGCGAGGCGCGCTGTCTGCCGATGAAGCGGTCAGTATTTCAATGGAGTTGTGCCTCTTTCTGGAAGATGCGCACCGTTTTGAAACAGTGATCGACAATCGCGAGTTTCGAGCGTTGGTCCACGGCGACCTGACGCCACGCAACGTTCGCTTGACCGCAGACCACAAAGTGAAGGTCCTGGATTTCGGCATCGCCAAAGCCCTTTCCCTGAGTCGAAAGGTCACGCGCAACGACTTCGGCACGCTGTCGTACCTCTCGCCGGAACGTCTGGAGTCCGGAGATGTGAACGAACACGTCGACTTCTGGGCGGTCGGCGTCATGCTGTATGAAATGGTGACCACTCGCCGTCCGTTTCAGGCGGAGGACACGCGGCGCCTTGAACAGTTGATCGTATCGCGGCAGGCGCCGTCCTTGAATGGATCTTGCCCTCCGGGCTTACAATCGGTCATCGCAAAACTCCTCGCTCCTACGATTGGCGATCGCTATCCGAACGCCCAGGTCATTCGCGAAGACCTTCAGCGTTTCCGTGATGGCCAACCGACAGAGGCTGAACAGCAAGGATGGCCGAAAATCGCCGCAGACGAACCGGAAACGCGGCGGACCCGCCCATCGGCAGAATCCGCCCGGCCCATCACGGTGCCGGATCAGGCCGAAGAAGAGAAGACCCAGCGAACGACAAAGGGTAAAGGGCCCGCGACACACGAACGCGTTGCGGGTCCGCGGCACCGCCTGTTGCCGCCATCGGTTCGCCGCGGCATCGTGCTCGGTATCTTCGTTCTTGCCGTAGTCTTGATCGGCAACGAATTCTGGGTCAAAGCACACGCCGATGACGTTACTGCTGTCTTACCGGGGCAGGAACTCGAGCAAATCGGACACACGTGGGACCAGTACGATGAACTCGCCAGACGCGACTATCTTCGCATCGCCACGCTGGGACTCCGGCATTCTCTTGTTCAGCGTTCGAAGGATCTCGCCGACCGCGTCATCGCAAACTATCGCACCCCGGTGCCGACGGTGAGGGAACCGCAGTGGCGCGGAGCACGGGACGCGCTCGCGCGGGCCGCGGCTGTTTCCCCAGGCGATTCGGAGCTGAAGGCGACTCTCCGCTATTGCGAAGGGCACTTGCTCCGTATCAATGGAGAAGCCAAAAGGAGCAGACGCCAGTTCGACCAGGCACAAGCGGATCTGACTGAAGCGGTGACCGCCTTTCGCGAAGCCGCCGAACTGCGTCGGCACTGGCCTGATCCTTTTCTGGGGCTTGCCCGAACCTTCATCTATGGCCTGCAAGACCTTGATCGTGGCGCCGATGCGTTGCGGCAGGCGGAACGCAACGGCTATATGCCCGGCGAACGGGAAACCGCTCAACTCGCCGATGGGTATCGTCTGCGCGGAGATACCCTGACCAGAAATGCGCGGGAACTGCGCGGACTGCCGCAGGAACGTGAGACTCTGGACCGCGCTGCCGAAGCCTACCGGCAGGCATTGAATCTCTATCTCAGCATCCGGGACTTTTCGAAGGTCGGCGCGACCATACGCGGAACTCAACAGGCGATCCTTCGAACGGAAAAACGAATCGCCGAGTTGTCGACAACCGGCGGCGAATCCGCCGCGACTGCCCCGAATCCTCATGAGGAAGCTCGATGACGCAAACCTATGTTTCCGCCGCGGATCGTGATCTTCAATCTGCCGCCAGGACGATGTCGGGTCTGCGAAGCGGCCACCTGCTGCTCGCGCTCACTTCCCTGATCGCCGTGATGTCATTGGGACTCGCCTATGTCGGACGGCTCCGAGTCTCGGATCTAACCCGCGGTGAACAGACGGCGGTCGCCGTGAATCTCAACACCGTCACGAAAGCCCAACAACTCGAGGAGCCGCTGGAACATGTTTTCGCCAGCGGCGCCGACCGGAAGTTTGCCTCGCAGGCTCTATTCGATTTCATCCATTCGATCCACGAGTCCGGCGGCTCTCTTCCGAACGTCGGCGCGGTCGCGAGGGCAACCGTAAACACGACTGCGATCGACCACGCATCCCTGGTCGAGTACCGGGAGAGACTTCGCCTCGCGCACGAGCAGCCCGGCGCCGAAACACGATTGACCTTGCCTCTGCTCTCGGCTGCCGACATTGCCGTGCTGAAACCGTATTTTGTCGTACGCACCCTGGAGACGTCGCGCCGCCAACTGTTGATTTGGTCGAGCCTCTACTTCGTTGCGGTCTGGTTGCTCGTATTGCTCTGGCACATTCGCAGTCTTCGCAGCGACCTCCTCTTGCTGGCTGCGGCACACCTGCTCACCGCAATCGGGTTCACAGCTCTGCTCAGCCGCGCAGATCCGTTGCGCGATACGGTTCTCTTCGTGAGGTATGCGCAGGGTTGCATTGCAGGCATAGCGCTGCTGGGACTCTTGTCGTTCCTGGATTTCAGGAAGGCGTCATTCCTGAAGCTGAGCTACTTGCCGTTGTTGGCCGCCCTGTTGCTGTCGTGCGTTCTGATCGTTTTCGGTAGCGGGCCGGGAAGCAGCAGCGCGAAAGTGAACCTGGGGCCCATGCAACCCGTAGAGGCTATCCGGTTGCTTATTGCCTTGTTTCTCGCCGGTTACTTTGCACGCCGCTGGGAGCTCCTGAGGCAGATCGACAGTGACGTTGGCGGATATCGCGTGCCTTCCTGGTTGCACTTACCCCGCCTCGACTATGTGGTGCCTGTCCTGACGGGCGTGGCCGCATCCCTCCTGTTCTTCTTCCTGCAAAAAGACCTGGGGCCCGCGCTCTTCATCACCTGTGTGTTTCTCGTTGTCTACACGGTGGCGAGAAATCGGATCGGCCTGGCTTTGATGGGATTTGCCACGCTGGTCCTGGGTTTCTATCTCGGCTATGCCCTGAACATCTCCTCCACACTGGCCGCGCGCGTCCAGATGTGGCTGTCGCCCTGGGATAACTCGGTTCGGGGCGGAGACCAGGTTGCCCAATCGCTTTGGAGCCTGTCTGCGGGCGGCACGTTTGGTACTGGCCTTGGCATGGGGGACACGCGCTATTTGCCTGCCGGGCATACGGACTTGATCGCCGCGGGGATCGGTGAGGAGTTGGGCTTTGTCGGGTTGCTCCTGATTGCTGCAGTCTACGGGTGATGGCGTTCCGAGGGTTTCGCGTCGCCCGCGGCGCCGCCAACGACTACGGCTTTTTTCTGGCGACGACGGTAACGTTGTTTTTGATTGTACCGGTGCTGATCATGGCTGCGGGCAGTCTGGGCGTGATCCCGCTGACCGGAGTGGTCACGCCGTTCCTGAGCTACGGCGGCTCGGCCATGCTTGCCAACTTCGCGGGGCTGGGGATCCTCACGGCAATCCGGGCCCAGTCTCCCGGCCTTGTTCGCGCTGCGGAGCGCGCTGCGCCTGTCTCGGAGCCGTTCATCAAGCCCGTCCGGTATCTCCAGGTTGGTTTGGGGGCCCTCGCTGTTGCGCTTTTGGCGGTGCTTTTCAACGTTCAGGTGGTTTCTGCGGACCGCTACGTGGTGCAACCCCATCTGAGCTTGCAGGCCGATGGCGGCCGCCGTTATCAATACAACCAACGCGTTCTCGATGTGGCTCGCCAAATTCCGCGCGGAACGATCTACGACCGCGAAGGCCTGCCGCTGGCGACGAGCAGCGCGGCCGTCTTTCGCAAGGCCGGCGACGATTTCAAGCAGGCTGGTATTCCGTTGGACGCGTCATGCGTTGAACCCTTCGAGCGCTGTTATCCGCTAGGCGGCATGACCTTCCATCTTCTCGGAGACGCCCGCACACGCACCAACTGGACAGCTTCGAACACCTCTTTCCTTGAACGTGACGCGGAAAGCACATTGCGTGGTTTCAACGACAATGCCACTGTCGTCGAGTCGGTCGACAACTCCGGAAAGACTACGCACGCTGTGCGCCGCGACTATCATGAACTGGTCCCGCTGCTTCGTCATCGTTTCGAACCGCAGCACCCCGCGTGGGAAAAGTTTCTGAGCCGCCCTAAAGATGTTCGGTTGAGCATCGATGCGCGCTTTCAAGCCCAGGTCGCTGCGGTTCTCTCCAGGTATGCGTCGAAGTCCGCCGTGGGGCACGCCGCAGCAGCGGTGCTCGATCCCGATACCGGCGAATTGCTGGCGGCAGTGAGCTATCCGTTTCCTTCGCTCTTCGGCACTGTGAAGTTCGAGGACAGTGACCTACGGTTTCTGGATCGTGCGAGATATGGACTCTACGCTCCGGGATCGACCTTCAAGCTGGTTACCGCCGCCGCTGCGCTGCAGCGTGACTTCAGTCTAAGCCGGGCGACCTACACGTGCTCCGGGCTGCCCCACGGCCGCGTGGGTGTGAGGATACCGGGTTGGGGAACCGTAAGGGACGATGTGCTCGATGACCATCCGCACGGCACCATCGATATGCATGACGGTATGGTCCAGTCCTGCAATGCGTACTTCGCGCAACTGGCCGTTCGCCTCGGACCACAGGCGCTTTTGGAGACGGCTGCCCGCCTTGGCATCTCTGTGGCGCCTTCAAATTCGCTTGAAAAGCTCCGGCAAAGCCTTCCTCAAACCGGTTACGGTCAGGGCTACGTCGTCACCAGTCCGCTGCGGATGGCAAGAGTCGCCGCAACCATTGCCGGCGATGGGGTCTTGCGTGAAATCCGCATGGACTCGACGTCGTCGAAAGAAACATCCGGAGAGCGACTGTTATCGCCGGAGGCGGCCGCGTTGCTGCGACACTACATGCGCGACGTCGTATTGGAAGGAACCGGACGCAGCCTCAGGAACAGGGAGTGGGCGATCGCCGGCAAAACGGGAACCGCCGAGATCAAAGGCTCGCCTTCGCACGCCTGGTTCGTGGGGTTTGCTCCGTACGAAGGCAGGAAAAAAATTGCCTTTGCGGTGATTGTCGAAAACGCGGGTTACGGCGGAGTCGCTGCCGCGCCAGTTGCAGGCGACATCGTGAAGGCGGCAGCCGCGTCGGGACTCGTGGAATGAAAACCCCGGGACCCGTGAAAGGGGCCTTGAAAGGAGACTGATGGACATTCTGCGTAAACTTCGCGGATTGGAGTCACGGGTCACAAAGACGGTGAACGAGGCCGCGCAAAAAATGGCTCGATCGAATCCGCGCGAGCCGCTGGAAATCCTTCATGCCATCGTCGATGCCGTCGAAAAGCAGGCCGAGCCCGCAGGCCGCGGGAAGTACGTTTTCCCGTTCAATCGGATCCGCATCACGATTGCGGCAGAGTCACCCACGCATCAGGCGCGGTTCGAGGCCGTCTTCGCCTCAGAACCGCGCCTTGAGCGGCGTATCGACGACGTGCTTCATGCGGCGGATTGCCGATCGGACGACGTCTCGGTCGCTACGACCTACGTGGCGGATTGCGAAGGCGGATGGAAGATCGACTTTGACCGCGTTCAACCGCCACCGCGGGAGTCCCTCACCGAAGCACCGAACCTGAGAGTCACCACGATTCACGGAGAAACGGAGAAGCCCACATACGTTCTCGCGGCGACCCGGATCAATCTGGGACGGTGCGCGGAAGTGCGGGACAATCGCAACCGCCTGATCCGCACGAACCATGTGGCTTTTTCGGAGTCCTCGGCAGATCCGAATCCCAGCGTTTCGCGGCAACACGCGCACATCGATTACGCGTTCGACGCCGCTGAATATCGCCTCTGCGACGACCGCAGCGCTCACGGCACCAGCGTCGTGCGGAACGGTTCCACGATTTCTGTCCCCTCCGGTACTCGCGGGATACGGCTTCAATCCGGGGACGAGATCAGCTTGGGAGATGCGCGCCTTCGCATCGAGATTGGCAGCTGATTCGGAATCAGGCCGAGGTGAGACGGAATTTGGGGTTCGAGCAGAACGGCCGATTTCAGCGGAGGAAATTCAAAGCGGCGCCAGCGGTCCATTCCAGGATGCGGGTTGGAAGGACGCCAAGATAGAGCGTGCCGATCGCCGCAATCGTGAGGGCAACCCCAAGCGCGGGAGTCAGCTTCACGTCGCCGAAATCCTCTGCCGGATCCTTCATGTACATCTGCACGATGACGTAGAGATAGTAGTAAAAGGAAACCACGGTCGTCAGGACCCCGATTACCGCCAGGCTTGTCATTCCCGATTCCACAGCCGATCTGAAAATGAAAAACTTTCCGGCAAACCCTGCCGTGCCGGGCACGCCGGCAAGAGAGAGCAGGAAGAGTGAGAGCAATGCCGCCAGTCCGGGACGCCGGGCTGCCAGACCTGCGAAATCCGTAAGCTGTACCTTGCCATCTTCGGAGCGGCCGAGCATGGTGACAATCGCAAACGCTCCCAGACTCATCACCGCGTAAGCCAGCGTATAGAACAGTGCGGCCGAGCCGCCTCGGTTTGTTGCCGTCGTGAACGCCATCGCGATGTAGCCGGCATGAGCAATGGAAGAGTAGGCCAGCATCCGCTTGATATTCGGCTGAACCACTGCGATCACGTTCCCGAGAATCATCGTCAGCGCCGCGACAACCCACATGACATCGGTCCATCGATCCTGGATCAACGGAAACGCCGTTACAAAAATCCGGAAGAGAACCGCGAATCCGGCGGCCTTGGGACCGACCGACATGAAACCTGTAATCGGTGTCGGCGCCCCTTCGTAGACGTCCGGAGCCCAGATGTGAAACGGAGCCGCGGCCACCTTGAAACACAAAGCGATGAGAATCAGCGCCGCCGACAGATAGACAAGCGGAAGCTGGAGGTCCGGAAGAAATGTCGCCGCTCCTATCGAGATCAGGTGCGTGCTGCCGGTCGCGCCGAAAATCAGGGCGACGCCATAAAGAAAGAAGGCCGACGCAAACGAACCCAGCAGAAAATACTTCAGGGCCGCCTCATTTGATCTCAGATCCGTACGCCGGAACCCTGCCATGACATAGGTCGCAATGGACAGGATTTCCAGCCCGATGAACACCATCATCAGTTCATTCGATCCGGCCATCACGAGCATGCCTGCTGTCGCGAAAAGCAGCAGCGCGTAGTACTCGGCGTGATTCATCTTCTCTCGCGGTAGGTAATCAATGGAGATCAGAGTCGTCATTGCCGCGATGAAAATGAAGAGGGCGTGGAAGAACGTGCTGTAGTCGTCCACAATCCAGAGATTCGAATACCATTGGCCGGGCTGATTGTGCATCGGCACAATCGCGACGCCCGCCACGACTGTTCCGGCCAGGGCGAGCCAGCCCAGCGCGGATCGTTTCTCCGTCTGGACGAATGGCTCGAGCACCATGATGGCAATCCCGAACACCGATAGCACCACGATCGGCAGAATCGAATAAAGATTGATCTCCGGAATATTCATTGCGGTAGTTGCGTCGCAGTTCTGACGGATTCCGTGTTGACGCGTTCAACGCGGTTCATCAGCTTCGCGATCGAGGCATCCATCGGGCGCAGGAAATGATTCGAATACATGCCCATCCAAACGATGAGGATGAGGAGCGGTACGAGAGTCAGCCGTTCACGGCTGCCGATATCCCGCAGCGCTTCGTTGTGTGGGTTTGAAATCTCGCCCCAGATCACGCGTTGGAACATCCACAGCATATACACCGCGGACAGAATCACTCCCGTAGCGGCGACGACCGCGTAGCCGGGCCGGGCGCCAAAGGTGCCCAGCAAGACAAGAAATTCGCCAACGAAACCGTTCAACCCGGGCAACCCTATGGACGATAAGGTCACAAACAGGAACACTCCGGCAAAGACAGGCATCCGGTTCGCCAGTCCTCCGAACTCCGAAATCAAGCGCGTATGGCGACGTTCATAAATCATTCCGACCAGCAGAAAAAGGCCGCCAGTCGATACGCCATGCGCCAGCATCTGGTAGACCGCGCCCTGCAGCCCTTGCGTCGTGAAGCTGAAGATCCCGAGCACGATGAACCCCAGGTGGCTTACAGACGAGTACGCCACCAGTTTCTTCAGATCGGGCTGAACCATGGCCACCAGAGCTCCGTACACGATACCGACGACCGCCAGCATCGAAATAAACGGCCCGAAAATGTGACTGACTTTTGGAAAAAGCGGCAAGCTGAAGCGCATCAGGCCATAGGTTCCCATCTTCAGCAGCACACCTGCCAGCAACACCGAGCCTGCTGTCGGCGCCTCCACGTGAGCGTCGGGCAGCCACGTGTGGAATGGAAAGAGCGGCACCTTGATGGCGAACGCCAGGAAGAACGCAGCAAACAGAAGCAGTTCGATTCGCGGATCGATCACCAGCGCGCCCTTTGCGAGGGCCGCGAGAATTTCGGGATAGCTGAACGTAAATGTCCCGGTCGCATTGCCATGCAGGAAGTAGAGCGCGAGGATCGCGACCAGCATGAGCACGCCGCCGATCATCGTGTACAACACGAACTTCATTGCGGCATAGATTCGACGTTCTCCGCCCCATACTCCGATGAGGAAGTACATGGGCACCAGCATGACTTCCCAGAACAGGTAGAAGAGGAAAAGATCCAGCGAGACAAAGACGCCGATCATGCCGGTCTCGAGCATCAACATGAACACGAAGTATTCCTTCGCCCGGGTGCTGACCGACCAGGAGGCCAGTACCGCCAGCGGAGTCAGGATCGTCGCCAGCAGGATCAGGAAGACGCTGATTCCGTCGACGCCCATGTGATAGCTGATCCCGACGGACGGAATCCACGGAACGTTCACGAGAAACTGGAAATCTGAACGGCCGGAATTGAAATGGGCGATCAGGTGCAATGAGAGAACGAAGGTGACCAGCGCCACGACCAGCGCGAATGCGCGAATGGCCCGAACATTCTTCCGATCGAAGAATAGAAGCAGGATTGCTCCCAGCGTCGGCACGAAGGTGACAATAGTCAGGATTGCCCCGTCCAGGTTGTTCAGCGTGTCCATATCACCTCAAAAACCAGGCGACCATCAGGATGCCGCCGAACAAGAGCCAACCTGCGTACGTCCGGACATATCCGGTTTGCATGTGACGAAGCCCGCCGGCGAGACCTCGCACGGTCTGGCCTACACCGTTGACGGCTCCGTCGATCACGGACACATCGACGAACTGCCACAGGAATTCCCGCGCCGTTGCGACGAGCGGCCAGACGAGAATCGTTTCGTAAATCTCATCCACGTAATACTTGCTTGTGAGAATGGAATACAGCGCTTCAGCCGAGGAAGCGATTCGTCGCGGAAGCTCCGGGCTCGTGACATAGCAGACATAAGCCATCGCGAATCCAATGCCCGCGGAAGCAACCGACGCCGCCATTAATATCCACTCCAGAGCGGCGCTGCCATGTTCCGCTGCCGGCCCGCCAAGGCTCAGGAACTCCGCGATCCGTTCGTGGCCTCCGAGGATCGCCGGTATTCCGACGTAGCCCGCAACTGCCGAAAGGACCGCCAGCAGTATCAGGGGCAGCAGCATCGGTGAGGGCGATTCATGAACATGATGGACGTCCTCGTGCGTGTAACGCGCGTTGCCGAAGAATGTCAGGATGAGAAGGCGGAACATGTAGAACGACGTCATCCCGGCCGTAACGATACCGACGGCCCAGAGAGCCTTGCCGAAATGGGGACTGCTGTAAACGGCCGCCAGGATCATGTCCTTGCTGAAGAAACCGGCGAGGCCCGGTACGCCTGCAATTGCGAGTGTGCCGATCAAAAAGGTGCGGAAGGTCCATGGCATTTCGCGGCGTAATCCGCCCATCTTTGTGATGTCCTGAATGCCGCCCATGCCGTGGATCACGCTTCCGGCGCCGAGGAAGAGCAGGGCCTTGAAGAACGCATGGGTCATGAGGTGAAACACGCCGGCAGCGTAAGCTCCCGCGCCACATGCGAGGAACATGTATCCAAGCTGGCTCACGGTGGAATACGCCAGAACTTTCTTGATGTCCGTTTGCACGAGCCCGATCGAGGCAGCGATCAGCGCGGTTGCGGCGCCGATAACGGCGACAACCAGCAGGGCGCCCGGAGCACGATTAAACAGCGCCGAGGAACGCGCCACCATGTAGACGCCCGCCGTCACCATCGTTGCGGCGTGGATGAGGGCGCTCACGGGCGTCGGGCCTTCCATCGCGTCGGGTAGCCAGACATACAAGGGAATCTGCGCAGACTTGCCGGTCGCCCCCACGAACATCAGCAGACAGATGGCGGTCAGAGTTCCGATGACGCCCAGTTCGTCGGAGGGCATCTTTGCAGCTGCGGCAAACACGCGGGTGTAGTCCAGGCTGTGGAACGTCCAGAACATCATCATCGTCGCGATCAGGAAGCCGAAGTCGCCGATGCGATTCACGATGAAAGCCTTCTTGCCGGCGTCTGCTGCGGATTTCTTCTTAAACCAGAATCCGATCAGGAGATACGAGCACAACCCGACGCCTTCCCAGCCCACGAACATCAACAGGTAGTTGTTCGCGAGCACCAGCGTCAGCATCGAGAACATGAACAGGTTGAGGTATGCGAAGAAGCGATAGAACCCCGGTTCCTCGTGCATGTAGGCGGTGGAGTAGATATGGATGAGAAAACCGACACCCGTCACGATCAGGATCATCAGTCCCGACAGATGGTCGAGCATGAAGCCGAAGTTTGCTTCGAACGACCCCGCCTGAATCCAGGTGAAGTAATTCCGAATGACGGGGAGTTCCTGTTCGGACATGCCCAGCATCTGCAGGAAGGCCCCGAGCGAAATCGCAAACGAGATTGCGACGCTTCCTGCCGCGATTGCCCCGATCACACCTTTGGACAGGCGCTTTCCCCAGAAGCCGTTGATCACGGCGCCCAGCAGAGGGACAAAGGGAATGAGCCAGAGGAAATTTACCATTTCAGCAAATTGCTCCTGTCCACATTGAGCGTTTCGCGATTTCTGAACATGGCAATGACGAGAGCGAGGCCTACGGCGGCCTCGGCCGCGGCAACGACCAGCACGAAGAACACAAAAATCTGTCCGCTGATCTGACCATTGCGGCTGGAGAAGGCGACGAAGGTCAGGTTCACTGCGTTGAGCATGATCTCGACCGACAGGAGCAGGGAAATGATGTTTCGTTTGATGAAAAAGCCGAGCATCCCGAGCAGGAATAGCGCAGCAGCGAGAATGAGGTACCAGTTAAGCGGAATCACAGGTCCTTCTTTGCGAAAACGACCGCCCCCATCAGGGCGATCAGGATAAGCAGCGACGTCAGTTCAAAAGGCAGAATGTAATCGGTGAACAGGCTTGCCCCGATGGCCTGCGCTGTCCCCGCAATTTCAGGGGTCGTCGCGGAACCCTCAACCCTCCATACCGTGCGCGCCACCATGAAGAGCAGGAACAGTCCCATCGGAATGCCGGCGAATTTCAACCATCGCAGGCGGTCGTTGCTTTCTTCATCCGCCGGAAGGTTCAGCAACATAATGACAAACACAAACAGAACCATGATGGCCCCGGCATAGACGATCACATTAATCACGGCCAGAAACTCCGCCTGCATCAGGACAAACAGGGCGGAGACGGCCGTAAGCAGGACAATCAGCGACAGCGAACTGTAGAGCACGTGCTTCTGCGTAAGGACGTTGATGGCGGCCCCGAGCGCCACAGCCGCAAAAAACATGAAGAGTATCTGGATCATGAAATCGCCACAATGAAGCTCGTCAGCACGACGTTTGCAACCGCAATGGGCAGCAGCACCTTCCACCCGAAGCGCATGAGCTGGTCGTAACGGATTCGCGGGATCGTCGCCCGGATCAACATGTAAAGGAACAGGAATCCCGAAATCTTCAGCACGAACCAGACGGTCGGCAGGCCCATTTGCAGCCACCAGGGGCCGAACATCGGACCGTTCCAGCCACCCAGGAACATGATGGTTGCCAGCGCCGAGACCGTGACCATGTTCGCGTACTCAGCGAGGAAAAACATGGCGAACTTCATGCCGCTGTATTCCGTATGCCAGCCTGCAACAAGTTCCTGTTCCGATTCCGCCAGGTCGAAGGGGAGACGATTCGTTTCTGCGATACCACTCAGGACGTAAACGAAGAAGCCGATGAACTGGGGAAAGATGTTCCAGCGCGGGATGAATCCGAGCCATGTGCCTTGCTGGCTCAGAACAATGCTGTTGAGGCTCAGCGTATTCGAGATCAACAACACGCCGACGACGGAGAGCGTCAGGCTCAGCTCGTAGCTGAGCATTTGTGCCGACGCGCGCATCGCTCCCATCAATGGATACTTGGAGTTCGAAGCCCATCCTCCAAGGACAATCCCATACACACCGAGCGATGTGATCGCGAAGATAAACAGCAGGCTCACATTGGTGTCGGCGATCTTGAGGTCCGGCCCGAAGGGAATGACCGAGAACGACAGTAAGGCAGGAATCATCGAGACTATCGGAGCGAGGTAATAGAGGAAAACGTTGGCGTTGCCCGGGACGGTTTGTTCTTTGAGCAGGAACTTCGCGCCATCTGCGAGCGGCTGAAGCAGGCCGAATGGCCCCACGCGATTGGGGCCGGGCCGCATCTGGACAAAGGCCATGATTTTTCGTTCAGCGAGTGTCGTGTACGCCAGCGCCGTCATCACGCCGCCGAAGATGACGATCATCTTGACGAACAGAAGAATAATTTCACGGTTGCTGTTGAAAAATTCGCTCATCCGCGTTTCCGCAATTCGTCGAGAAGCGCTTCGGTTTTCGGGACGTCGAGATTCTCGTAAAACTCTCCGTTCACCTGCAGGACCGGCGCGGTGGTGCAGGAGCCCAGGCATTCGAATTCAATCGCAGAGAAGAGCCCGTCGGGGGTGACCTCTCCCAGCTTCACGCCCAGCTGGCGTTTCACGCAGGCTTCGATGTCGTCGGAGCCTCGCAACATGCACGCCAGATTCGTGCAAATCATGATGTGGTACTTGCCTGCCGGCTTGCGTCGCAGGAGCGTGTAGAACGTCAGCGTGGATTCCACATCCGACGCCGACAGCTCGAGATACTGCGCAATGTATTCCATCGCCTCGGACGTGACGTATCCCTGTTCCTGCTGGGCCATGAGAAGCATCGGGATCAACGCCGACCTCTTGCGGGGATAGATCGAAACAAGATGTTTGAAGCGGGCTTCCGTTTCCGCGGAAAACATCAACGTTCCCACTCGAGGGCGCCCTTCTTCCAGACGTAGACGTACCCGGCCACCACTGTTGCCGTGAACAGGAGCATTTCAAAAAAACCGAAGAGCTTCAGGTCCCGATAGACCACGGCCCAGGGGAAGAGAAAGACCGCCTCGATATCAAAAAGGAGGAAGAGCATCGCCACCAGGTAGAACTTCACCGAGAACCGTTCCCGCGCATTCCCTACAGGCTGCATGCCGCACTCGTAAGGTGCGCGTTTTTCCGGTGTTGGCTTCCGCATTCCAACGACATAGGAGCCGATTACGGAAACCAGGGCGAACCCGGTCACAAGGATCAAAAAGAGAAGAATTGGAGCCCACGCCGCCAGCATTGGAAAGTCCCGTAAATGATTGTTCTGTCAATAACTTCGATGCCGAATCAAACTGTCGACTATAAGGAGCCGCCGGACGGGCTGTCAATGGCAAAAAAACCGGGAGGAATGAAGGGGCGCTCGGGGCCGGGGGAGATCGGGGCCGTGCTACTCGAACCCCGAATTCCGGAATTCGAATTTGGGGTTCGAGTAGCACGGCCCCGATCTCCCCCGGCCCCGAGCGCCCCTTCATTCCTCCTTCTTTTCCGTGTGTTACCATCACGTGTTATGGCCATAGAGATTCGACTCAA
>Ga0134121_10000353_pt1 | contig 53825 bp, 21 predicted proteins | sample KB301_FD_96463 | JGI IMG/M metagenome (GOLD analysis project Ga0134121, IMG submission 96463) | Terrestrial soil microbial communities without Nitrogen fertilizer from Kellogg Biological Station, Michigan, USA - KB3-0-1 | ecosystem: Environmental > Terrestrial > Soil > Unclassified ...
AGGCGAAACAAATGGCGTGGCAGGAATGAAATCGGGCATGGCAGGTAGAACAAATGGCGTGGCAGGCGTAAGACCGGACGTGGCAGATGTTAGACCGGGCATGGCAGGCGAAACAAATGGCGTAGCAGGAATGAAATCGGGCATGGCAGGTAGAACAAATGGCGTGGCAGGTGTAAGACCGGACGTGGCAGGTGAAGCACATGGCGTGGCAGGCTTAAGACATGGCGTGCCTAGTGACCCGCGTGGCGTGTCCGGAGTACCGCAGGACGTGGCAGGTGAACCGCAGGGCCTGCCCGATGAGACGGCGGGCACGTCCGATTATTGTAGCCACGACGTAGGACAGATTCTCCCCGGCGTGTAGAATCCTACGGATCGCGAAAATTATCTCGGCGTCGCGGTCATTAGGCGCCCCTTATTGGGAGGATCTTCTCGTGAGCGTTGGTCCTGGTCCTCTTCCTATGCCAAGTGGTGGCTTCGTCCACCACCTGCTGCGCGCTCGCGACTGGCAAGACCGGCCGGAGTTCGGGGAGCTGTGTCAGTGGTGGAAAGACGGTGGCAATGGCGTCTGCGCTCTCGTTGGGATTGGCGGGGCAGGGAAGACGGCGATCACCGAGCGGTTCTTGCAGGTGCTGCCGGGCGGTTATCCGGAACATCCAAAGGTGCCTAAGAACCGGAACCTCGCAGCCCCCGCGAGGCTGTTGGTTTTCTCGTTCTACGACGCTCCCAATACGGACACGTTCTTCACCACCCTCGCCGCTTGGCTGGAAGGCCGGCCGCTCGATTCAGAAGTGGGTACCGCAGAGGGTTCCGCGACTCGGCCGCCCTCGTACTATCAAACGCTGGATCTCTTGGCTGGGACGGGGAAGTGCCTGCTGGTGCTCGACGGGCTGGAAAAGGTGCAGGACGATGGCTCGCGCGGAGGGGCATTCGGGCAGATTTTGGATGGACAGTTACGGGATTTCCGAGCACGCCCGATCTGCCGATGTTTCTCAAACAATTCACCTGGGTCGATCTCCGGAGCGGCTTGACGAACGAGGGGCTCGACCGGATTCAGTGGGGCGTCACGGGGAAGAGGCCCGGGCCGTAGGTCAGGGTCTTCCGGCCTGAAGGGCCGAGATACTTCAGCCTGGGGCGCAGCCCTAGGCGACACTTGGGTGGGCGGTGCCTGCAGGAGCCGGGGGCGTCCGATCTGTGCAATCGATTTTCGACGGTTCTGAAAGGCGTCATCGTTCCATAGTCCACACCGGTACGACCCTACTGTAGAGACGCCCCGTGGGGCGTCTCCGGATCGGGAATGACGGTCCAATTTGGAATCAATTTGCCGGCGGCACGCAAGGTGTGGGAAACGCATGCGATACGGATGATTCGATTCAGAAGGGTGCGATCCGAAAAGTGCGGACCGGAAACGTCCGTCTGCCCGGGGATGATTGTTGGCGTCTGGGAAGGTTATGCCGCCACTGAGACGCCCCACGGGGTACCCCGCGGGGCGTCTCTACATTTGGGGGGGTGTCGGTATCGTGGCTGAGATGGCGACGCCTCTCTGCGCTGTTTGGTGGAGAAGGGCTCACGAAGGACGGGTAGAATGAGCTGATCCCATGTTCTTCTTTCTGACTGTTCTCCTTGTTCTCCTCACCAGCGCTCTCCTTTTGCGCTACGTCGTCTGGATCGACCGGCCGCTGCCGCGGTGGGTGGATTTCCTTCCTGCTGCCAATCTACTGCTTGCGGTTGGCCAGGCGTGGACGGCGGTTGGAATGTCTGCGTTCATGGTCCTGGCATCCCTGCCTCTTTATCTGGCCGCCGGGCTACTGTTCCTATTTACGTTGCCGCGCGTTTTCTCCCGCCAGCGCCGGGTGCCCGGACTGCATTGGCGATGGGGAAAACGATTTGCGGCCGTTGGCGGACTGGTTCTGGTGGCGTTCGGGGTGGACCGGGTTGTGGAGATGCGGGGGCTTCTGGAGGCGCGGCATCGATTTGCCGCTTTACTGAACGAGAAGACGGTGACGGATCTGACGTCACTCTCCTGGACCGGCGCGTTCGCGGCGCTGCGGGACAAGATGATCGCCGAGTATCCCTTCACGCGCTGGAAGGGAATCGATTGGGCCGTCCTTCACGCTGAGATCGCACCCCAGGTGGCGGCGGCTCAGGCGGGCAAGGACGAGCGGGCCTGGTATCGATCCCTGCGCGAGCTTGCCTGGAGCGTTCCGGATGGTCACGTGGGAATCGAAGGGGACGATCGCGGGCTGCGGCACGATGAGGTGGGCGGCGGCTACGGCTTTCAGGTCGTGCAGCTCGACGATGGCCGCGTGCTAGCGAAACAGGTGATTCCCGGGGGGCCGGCGGCTGGCGCGGGCATGCGCTTCGCGGCCGAGATCCTGGCCTGGAATGACGCGCCGATTCACGACGCAATCGGAAGCGTCAAGGTTTTGTGGAGCGAGGAGCCGCCGGCCACGGCCGAGGGGCGGCGCCTGCAACAGGAACGCTTTTTGGTCCGCGGCGCCGCCGGCAGTCGGGCGGTGCTGACGTTCCGCAATCGCGGTGAGACCCGGCCCCGCACGGTCGAGCTCACGGCGGTGGAGGAGCCGGAGGAGCCGAAGCCGTTCAACGTCGCCAAGGAAATCCTTTTCGGCAGCCCCATTGAGGTGCGGCGACTCCCCGCGGGATTGGGCTACATTCGTATCAAGTTCGAGCTGCCGGCCCTCTTCGATCTGCATCCGGAACGGGACGTGGCGCGCGCCCTGGAAGGCTTTCAGGCTGAGAAGGTTCCCGGGCTTGTCCTCGACGTTCGGGGCAACATCGGCGGTCAGGATTCGATGATCGCCCGGCTCGCGGCCTTTTTCCAACCCAGGGAAAGGCTCTATGAAACAGCCGCGGTCTACGATCCGGAGACGCAGCGTTTCCTGCCGCATCCCGAGACCGCGGTCCGGCTCGTTCCCAGAGAGCCGCGCTGGAAGGGAAAGGTGGCCGTGCTGATCGACGCCGATACCCTGAGCTCCGGCGAGGGGATTCCACTCGCGTTGCGTGGATTGCCGGGTGTCGCGCTGTTCGGTTGGCACCGCACACAAGGCTCCTTCGGTATCAATCAAAAGAGCGTCCTACTCCCCGGGGGGCTGAAGCTTGTCTTTCCCCAGGCGCCGTCACTCGATGCCCATGGGCAGGTCCAAGTGGACGGTGACGCCTCCGGATTGGGCGGCATTGCCCCGGATCACCGGGTGCCTCTCGACGAGGCGGCGTTCGACTCAGCCTTTGGGCAGGGGAAAGATGTGGTTCTCGAGGCGGCGGTCAAGTGGCTGAAGCGAGTAGACTCTCGAGTTGGAGGAAAAAATCATGGCGAAGCTTGGCTGGACGGCTTGGATCCTGCTCGCGATTTCCGCGGTCATCGCGCTGCCTGCCGCAGTCCGTGCGCAGGACGTCTCGGAGGAGTCTCAATTCGACCGGCCGGGCGGGGATTACAGGAACTATCGCACGACCGACTTGCGGGACTGCCAGCGAACCTGTGTCAGGGAACGGCGTTGCAGGGCTTATAGCTTCAACTCCGTGAACTCCATCTGTTACCTGAAGGACGAGGTGACGAAAACGAGCCGCGACTCGCGGACCGTCTCCGGCGTCAAACAAGGAGATGACCTGCCAGGTTCCGGCGGAGGGGGCCGTTTCCTCAGCGAAGAGCGGGGGAGCGACTATCGCGGCGGCGACTACACGAACTTCCGCTCGCGCGGCCTGGGCAACTGCCAGGACGCCTGCCGGCGGGATCGGCGCTGCCAGGCTTACACCTTCAATGGACGCAGCGGCGTCTGCTATCTGAAGGACCGGGTGGGTGACCGCGAGCGCAACGGGGAAACGGTGACCGGCCGCAAGGAGCGGGGCGACGGCGATGGCCCTGGCCGGCCTCACCACGAGGGCGGAGAGCTCTCGCGCGAACCGGGTTTCGACTACTACGGTGGCGACTACACGAACTTCCGCGCCCCTGGCGACGACAACTGCCGGGACGAGTGCCGCCGCGACCGCCGTTGCGCCGCCTATTCCTTCAATCTGCGAAGCGGGATGTGTTACCTCAAGGAGCAGGTCGGGTCACTGCGGCGCAACCCCGACATAGTGACCGGAGTCAAGCGCCGCCGGTAGGAGGCCGCGGAATGGCTGAGACGACGATTTTGTAGCAAAAGAGAAACAACGCGCCGGACAGGGCGCGGTCTCTCCTTTTCTTAGCACCATTATTACTGTATGGCTAAGAAAGGAGGACAAGATGAAACGAGTCGTGTTGGTTCTCAGTCTGGTCTTCGTCGTAATGGCAGGGATAGCCCTCCCGGCGGGCGCGCAGGCGCCCAATACCAACGTTGGTTTCGGGCCGACTACGGGCGGCGGCTTCCGGCCGTCGGTGCCCGGCTTCCCGTTTCCCCCGCCGCCGCCCCTTGACCCCAGGGTGATCTGGAAGGATCAGTGGGTCTGCCGGGCTGCCGGTCCTGCCGAGGTGGTAGGTTTCCGGGTGCAGTGCGCTGCTGCGACGTTCCTCGACTTCCACATCGCCGATTGCTGCATCCCCGGCGATCACTGGCAGCTCAAGGGGAAGGCCTGGGACACCAACCCCAACACCGCGGTCACGACGGCCCCGGGTCCCGCGAACCTCTTCGGCGTACCGGGCCGAGTCTACAACTACATCGCCGGCGGCGGTGGGCTCGACACCTACGTCGAGTGCAGCTATCTGCACGGCGTGAACGTCTTCCTGGCGGACTCGTTCTTGTTCTTCAGCAGTGACGGCAACTGCGCCGTCACGCCGGACCCGGTCGTCCGCCGCATCGATCGCACGCCGTAGCGCTACCGCTGCGCCGCGGCCGCCACCGCCGCTACCATTTCCTCATCCCCGGGCCGGGCCGCCTCGGCGGCCGGCTCGGTCCCCCGGAGGCGCAACTCGGCGCTGGTGACCGGGCCGATCGAGACGGCCTGCAGCTCGCCGCGCCGCCGGTCCCAATCCTCTCCGAAGAGCTCCACGAAATGGCGCACGATGCGCGGGCTGGTGAAGGTCACCCAGCCCAGGGGCTCGTTGGCGAAGAGCTCCGCCGCCCGCCGTGGAGCGTCCGGCGGCAGGCGCTTTTCGTAGGCCACGATCGCCACGGCCTCCGCGCCGGCCGCGGCCAGGCCCTCGGCCAGGGCGGGACGGGCGTCGGACGCCTGCGGCAGGAGGACGCGGCGCCGCCGGGCCACGTGCGGGGCGAGGTCGGCGACCAGCCCCTCGGCGTCCGCCTTGCGGGCCTCCAAGTGCGGCTCGACGTCGAAGCTGCGCAGCGCCTCGGCCGTGGCGGGTCCGACCACGGCCACGCGGATCCGGGCGGGGAGGACGCCGCCCGTCAGCGGCAGGAAGGCCTCGACCGCGTTCGCGGAGGTGAAGACCAGCCAGTCATAGAGCGCCAGCTCCGTGGCTGCCCGCTCCAGAGGACGCGGGTCCGCCGGGGGCACGACTTCCAGAAGCGGGAGGAGCTCCACCCGGGCGCCCGCCGCGGCGAAGGCGGCGGCCAGGCGGTCGGATTGGTGCTCGGAGCGGGTGACGACGACCCGGAGGCCGGTCACCCCTGACTCCCCCGAATCCTCGCCAGCACCTCGTCCGCTCCGTTCTTCCGCATCGCCTCGACGCAAGCCTTGGCGAGCTGCTCCGGATCGTCTCCCACCGCCTCGCCGCGGGCGACGTGGCGGCCGTCGGGAGTGGCCAGCAGGGCGGTGAGGCGTAGGGATCCATTCTCGGACCGCGCCCAGGCGGCCAGGGGGAGGGTGCAGTCGCCGCCGAAAGCGGCCACCACTCGGCGTTCGGCCTCGGCGGCGGTGGCGGAGGAAGCGTGATTGAGCGTGCGGCAGGGCGCCGCGGCGGGACCGTCCTCCCGGACTTCCAGGGCGAGGATGCCCTGACCAGGGGCGGGGATCAGCACGTCGGTCGCGATCGGGTGGGCCGGCAGGTCGGTGAGGCCGAGACGGGCGAGGCCGGCGCCGGCGAGGATGACGCCGCCGGCTCCCTGTTCGCGCCACTTGCGCAGGCGGGTGTCGACGTTGCCGCGCAGAGGCTCGACGCGGAGGTCCGGACGGCGCAAGAGAATCTGGGCCCGGCGGCGCAGGGCGCCGGTCAGCACCACGGCGCCCTCAGGCAGGCCGTCGAGGTCCTCCGCGATCTCGCTCACCAGCACGTCGCGTGGATCGGCCCGCTCAGGATAGGCGGCCACCACGAGGCCGGCGGGCAGGCTCACCGGCAGGTCTTTGAGGCTGTGGACGGCGAGGTCGAGCGAGCCATCGAGGAGGCCGCTCTCCAGCTCCTGGGTGAACAGACCCTTGCCGCCTACCAGCGCGAGGTCGCCGGTCACCACGTCGCCGGTGGTGACCATGGGCACCAGCTCCACGGCGAGGCCGGGATTGGCGGCCTCCAGGGCGCGGGCCATCATGCCGGATTGCGCCAGGGCCAGAGGGCTGCGGCGGGTCCCCAGGCGGAGGCGGAGGCCGTCAGGCCCGTTCGTCGGTGGTTTCGTCGTCATCCAGATGGAACAGCTCGCGCACCATGTCGAGCCGGGAAAGGTCGCTCATGCCGCCGGTGCTGCCGTCGCGGTCCCGCAGCCTGGTGCTGGGATGGTGGAGGATCTTGCGCACGAGCGAGCGGGTGAGCCTCTCCAGCTCCTCGTGGGTTTCCTGGGGAAAGCGCGCGAGGGCGGATTCCATCTCGTTGCGGCGGATCTTCTCCGCCTGCTTCTGCAGCCTGGCGATGAGAGGTTCCGCCTCGAGAGCGCGGACCCACGACCGGAAGTGCAGAAGCTCCTGCTCGATGATCTCCTCGACCTTGGGCACCTCCTCCTTGCGCCGCTTGAGATTGCGCTGGATCAAGGTGTCCAGGGAGTCGATGGCGTGCAGGAAGACGTTTTCCAGGTTGCCGGCCTTGGGCTCGACGTTGCGCGGCACGCCGAGGTCGACGACCAGCAGCGGGCGCGAGGGGCGCTGTTTCATGGCCGCTTTGATATGGGCACGGGTGAGCACGGGTTCGTCGGCGCCGGTCGTGGCAATCACCAGGTCGGCCGTCAGCAGCGCCGCCAGGCGTCCCTCGAAGGAGAGAATCTCGGCCTGGGGGATCTCCGCCTTGAGCTGTTGCGCCCGTTCCAGGCTGCGGTTCGCCACCTTGAGCTCGCGGGCGCCGCGCTCCATCACCGGCCGCGCCACCGAGCGGGCGATCTCGCCGGCGCCGATGAGCAGCACCTGGCACTCCTCGAGGCCGCGGAAGATGTTGCGCGCCAGCTCGACCACCGCGTAACCGAGGGAGACGGCGCCGGAGGTGATGGCCGTCTCCTGCCGCGCCCTCTTGCCGGCCGACGAGGCGCAGCGCAGCAGGCGCCGCATGACGGGTCCCTCGGCTCCCACCGCTTCGGCGACGGCTGACGCCTGCTTCACCTGGCCGAGGATCTCGGGCTCGCCGAGCACCATGGACTCGAGGCCGCTCGCCACCGCCAGGAGGTGGCGGGCCGCTTCGCCGTTGCGCTTGACGTAGAGACGCCCCGGCCGTTCGAGCTCCGGCACGCGTTGCAGGAACACCATGTCGAGAATGGTCTTGTAGGCCCCTTCTTCGTCACGCGGCTGGAGATAGACCTCGGTGCGGTTGCAGGTGGAAAGGAGGAAGGCCTCGGCGACCTCGGTGCGGGCGAGCAGATGAACCAGCATCTCCTCCGTCTCCTCCTTGCTGTAGGAAACCTTTTCCCGCAGCTCGATGGGCGAGCAGCGGTAGTCGGTGCCGACCAGCAATAGGGGCGGTTCTTGCCGGGTGCTCGCCACCGTGCCGAGCAGGGGAGAGCTCATGGCCTAGAGGAATCCGTGGAAGTCGGTGAAGAAGAAGTTGACGGCCATCAGCGAGAACAGGATGGCGCCGAAGCCGGCGAGGCTTGCGAGCGCCGTCTGCCGGCCCTGCCAGCGGCGCAGCCGGCGCAGCAGCAGGGCCGCGGCATAAAGCACCCAGACCACCAGGGTGAAGAGGATCTTGGGATCGTGGAGCCACTGGTCATGGTAGAGCCGGTTGGCCCAGAAGGCGCCGGACGCCACGGCTCCGGTGAGCGCCGCGAAGCCGACCAGCAGGGCGCCCATCATCATCCGCTCCAGTGTTTCGAGCGGCGGCAGCTTGCCGTAGAACGTGGAGAAACGGCCGCCCTTCAGATCGCGGTAGAGCTGAAGGTAGAGGAAACCATAGCCGGCGGCGACCACGAAAGCCGTATAGCCGAGAAGGGCGAGCAGCACGTGGATCGAGAAGAACGGATCGTGAAAAATGGCGCGGTCCGGCGGGTTCGGCCGCGTCAGCACTGAAGACAGGAGCTGGAAGAAGAAGACCAGCGACACCAGCCAGAAGCCGGTGGAGCGCGCCCGTCCGTGCCATTCGACGAAGACGTAGACCACCGCCACGAAGAAGGCCACCATCGACAGGGCCTGCGGCACGGTGGCGGCGGGAAACTGGTGGCGGTGGATGGTGAGGGCGGCGAGGCAGGCGAGGTGGAACAGCACGGCGCCGCGCAGCGCGGGCGTCGCCGTGCGCTCGGCAACGGGATGCGACGAGAAGAAGAGGAAGCCATAATCGACCGCCACCAGGAGATAGGCGAGCGGCAACAGGATGATCGCGATATCGAGAAAGGTCTGCAAGGCTCGTCCTCAGACAGATAGGTCGAGTCAAATGCTAGCACCTTCTCGCCGAGAGCGCCGCCGCCCAAGACCCTCACCCCTACCCCTCTCCCGACCACCGCATCCCCCTTTGATTCGTTGACAACTCCCGTCCCCAAACATAGACTAATTCTTCAAACGCTAGATAAATCGGAGGTTTGCTTGGCGGCGTCCGCCATCCCCTTGAAGCGCATCGAGGGCAAGTACGAGATCCTGGAGAAGCTCCGGGAAGGGGGGATGGGTGCCATCTACAAGGTCCGCCACCGTCTGCTGGACGAGATCCGCGTCATCAAGCTGATGCGCCAGCAGTTGGTCGAGGACGAGGAGCTGAAGGCGCGCTTCCTGCGCGAGGCGCGCATGGCCATCAAGCTGCGGCATGCCAACATCGCCCAGCTCTACGACTTCACGCTCGACGACGACGGCACGGCGTTCATCGTGATGGAGTTCATCGACGGCACGAACCTCGAGGACGTCGTCGCGCTGCACGGACCGCCGCCCGTAGATCTTTCCGTGGAGATCGCCCAGCAGTCGCTCAAGGCGCTCGGTTATCTCCACACCCGGGGGTTCATTCATCGGGATATTTCTCCCGACAACCTCATGCTGACCGAGGACGGGGACGGCCAGCCCCTGGTCAAGCTCATCGATCTCGGTCTTGCCAAGACCCTGGACAACGTCGGCGGCAGCCACCTCACCCAGACCGGCACCTTCCTCGGCAAGCTCCGCTACGCCGCACCGGAGCAGTTCAAGGCCGACGGGGTCGTCGACGCCCGGACCGATCTCTACGCGTTCGGCGTCGTCCTCTACGTGCTGTTGACCGGCAAGTTCCCCATCCAGGGACAGGATCCCTCCTCGCTGGTGGCCGGCCACCTGTTCCGGCCGCCGGTTGACTTCGCCGATTCCGATCCGGCCGGCCGGGTGCCGGCCGGCCTGCGCGCGGCGGTGCTGAAGCTGCTCGCCAAGCTGCCCGAAGAGCGGTTCGCGAGCGCTCATGAGCTGTCGCTGGTCCTCGGCGAGCTCCGAACCGCCGGCGGTCTGGTCCCGGCGGACCTGAAGCGCCTTCTGAGCCGGCCATTCATCCCCGCCGCCTCCGTCTCCCAGCTCGAACACGGCAGCACGCAGGGAAGGCTGAACGCGAGCTTCGATCTGGTTTCGACCCCACGTCCGGTGCCTCTCCTGCCCCTGCCGGGTCCGTTGGAGGATGATGACACCATCCAGATGACGAGGGCGCGCCGGGTCGAAGAGGAGAAAAACCGCGAGTTGGCCGCGGCCTTGGCCGGCATCGAAGCGGCTCTGGCCCGAGGCGACTACCGAGGGGCCGAGACCTTGCTCTACGGCGCGGAGGCGAGCCTGGGCGAGCAGGATGACTTTTCGCCTCTGTACGAGCAGATCGCCGAGCAACGGCGCCGTGCCGTCGCGGACCAGGTTTCCGGACATCTCGAGAGCGCCAGGCGGCTGGCGGCGGCGCAGGACTTCCGAGAGGCGCTCGCCGAAGTCTTGAAGGGCCAGCACCTCGATCCGGAGAGCCGGGAGGCCGTTGCGTTGCAAGCCGAGATCGAGGCCGCCTTCCGGCAGGGAATCGAAGTCAGGCGGCGCGAGCTGCGGCGGGTGCGCGAAGTCAAGAAAATCGAAGCGAGCCTCGTCGCGGGAGACCTCGATGGAGCGGAGACCCTGCTCGCCAAGGCCGCGGCAGCTCACGGCGAGGAAGCCGTGGAGGCCCTGCGCGAGCGTCTGGGCGACCTGCGCCGGGCGGAGCGCCGCGCGCAGGGTCTCAAGGAAGCGACCGCAAAGATCCGCGACTCCCTCGACCAGGGGAAGCTGGACGAGGCCGGCGCGCTGCTGGATCAAGCGGTTGTCCGCTTTCGGGCCGCCGAGCCCCTGCGCGAGCAGTATGAGCGCCTGGAGCAGATGCGGCGTGCGGCCAAAATCACGGCCTCCTCCCTGGCGGCGCGTCTCGACAAAGCCCGGCAACTCGCCGGCGACCTGCAGTTCGACGCCGCCCAGGCCGAGCTCGCCGCGGCGGCCGAGCTGGCACCGAACGACTCCGGGCTCCTGGCCCTCAAGAAAGAAGTGGCGGCCGTGCAGCGCCGCCAGAAAATAGAGCGGCACCGGGCCGCCGAGCTGGCCCTGGCCGTTGCGGCGCTGGAGGTTCATCTCGACCGCGGCGAGTCGGCGACGGCGGCCAAGTTGCTCGAATCGATCACCGCCGTTCATGGCGATGCGGATCCCCTGCCCAAGCTCCGCTCCCGCCTCGAGGGCCTTCAGCGTCGAGCCGGCATGCGGCGGAACGACCTGGAATGAGCGGGCTGCGGCGAATCACCGAGCGCTACCGGCTGGAAAAGCTGCTGGCGGCGGGCGACGGCGGCAGCGTCTTCCGTGCCACGGACGCGCAGACCGGTGGGACGGTCGCGGTCAAGCTCATCAACAGCGAAGGCGCCGAGGCCGCCGAGCTGCACGACCGTTTCCTCGCCGCCTGCGGCGCTCTGCAGTCGCAGCACAACTCGGGCCTGCCCAGGGTCCTCGACTTTGGTTTCACCACCGCCGGCACCGCCTTTCTGGTCACCGAATATCTGGCCGGTCCGAGCTTCGAGGAAAGCGCCGCCGCCGAGTTGGAGGATCTCAGCGCCTTCCGTTTGCTGATCACCGCGGCGCCGCATGGCGATCCCGAGGGCTCGGTGAAATCCTGGGTCAAGACTCGAAACGCCTTGCGTCTGGAACGATCCAAGCCGCGAGAAACGGTCATCCTGTCGAAGCTCCCGCAGCCGGCGGAAGACGATTCGTTGAATGAGACCCGCTTGATCCTCCCGCTGGCCGAGCAGACGCTTGCCGTCCCGATCGGCGGCCTCGGCGAGACACTCGCCGCCTCATCGCCGGTTTTGCCGCCGCTTCCGCCCTTGCCGCCGGTCCCTGCCGTGCCGCCCCAGCCTCAGACCGCCGCGCCGGGGGCGGGAGGCCGAATCTGGCTTCTGCTGGGAGTGGGAGCCCTGGCTGGCCTGCTGCTTCTTGCAGCGGGCCTCCTCTGGTGGCTTCACCGGGCTCCGCCGCCGCCGGCAAGCCTCCCGCTGCCGGCGCCCTCTCCGGCAGCTCTAGCATCGTCGGTGACGCCGGCTGTCCAACAGCCGGCCGCGACGCCGGTTCCCGTAGAGTCGCCGCCGGCTGAGCCGGCTGTCCCCGCTCTCGACGTGGCCGGACTCAAGGCCAACCTCTCCCGCGCCTTGGAGAGCGGAGATCTCCGCCTCCTGCGCTCCGTGTCGAGCTCCGTCAAGCCGAAGGACGAGGCCGGTTTGCCGGGCACCCTCCGCAAGGATCTGGAGCGCGCCAGGCGGGCCTTGGAAACTGAAGCCAGGCTCTCGAAAGCGGAGAAGGCGGGCGATCGATTGGAAGTGATCCGGCAGGCCGCGGTTCTGCTCGCGGAGCTGCCGAATGCGGCGCGCGCCGCCGAGCTGCGGGACCAGGCAGCGAAGGCCCTCGAGGCCGAGGTGGATGCCGGCATCGACGCCGGCCAGTACGACGCGGCGGCCAGCCGGCTGGATGGGCTGCGCCAGGCCTGGCCCGAGCGCGAAGGTCTCGCGGCGCGCACCGAGCGCATCGCCGCCGAGAAGAAGAGCGATCAGGACATGGAAGCGCTCCTCGCCGCCGCCACCCGCTCCGAAAAGGCGAACAAGCCGCAGGAAGCCTTGCAGCTCCTGGGGGACGTCAAGCCGAGCCGGCGCTACGCGGACCGTATCCAGGAGTTGCGCCAGCGCCTCACCGCCCAATTTGCTCAGCTCGATCGGCAAGCCCCGGTGCTGGTCCTGCGGAGCCCCGAGGCCGAGTACGAAAAGGGAAAGACGGCGACGATCGCGCTGCGCATCACCGACGACTTCGCCGTCAAATCCGCGGAGGGCTGGGCGCGGGCCGAAGGGGGGCAGTACGCAAAGGTCGCCGTGCGCCACCTCTCCGGCGCGGACTACGCCATCGATGTGCTGCCGAACCTGCACCAGAACAAAACGATCGAGCTCTACGTCACGGCGGCCGACCTGTCCGGTCACACTGGCCAGTTGGGGAGCGCCGAACGTCCTCTCAAGGTGAAGCGGAAAGGCTTTCTGAAGTCGATCTTCGGCGGCAAGGACGAGGGGTGACAGAAGACGCCCAATTGTTGCCTCCCGCGCTGATGGCTCTCCGCCTTGTAGCTCCCCAGGTTAACGCCACAGTCGATGTCTGTGCACAAAGAGCGTAGAGTACGACTGTAAAGGAGAGATGGTCTATGACACGGCTTCCCGCCTCCCAGATTCGCACCGAGCTCGCGGACACCCTCAACCGCGTGGCCCATGGTGGAGAACGCATCGTGCTCCACCGCCGCGGCAAAGATGTCGCAGTGCTCATACCGCTCGCCGATCTCGAGCTCCTGCGCGCACTCGAAGATCGGCTCGACAACGAGGCGGCCGAGGAAGCCCTCCGTGAACCGGGAGCTTCCGTCCCCTGGAAGAAGGCGAAGGCAGACTTGGGCCTCGCCTGACCGTGTATCGGGTGGAGTTGCGCCCCGCCGCGCTACGGGATCTCCGCAAGCTTGAACCTGCCATCCGCGAGAGGATCGGGCCCACCATCGATCAACTCGCGCAAACCCCGCGGCCTGTGGGTGTCGAGAAACTCCAAGGACAGGAAAAGCGCTACCGCGTCCGGGTCGGTGAGTATCGCGTCATCTACGAGATTGAAGACTAGGTGCTCTTGGTTCTGGTGATCCGCGTCGGCCACCGCCGCGACGTCTACCGCCGCTGAGCCTTGACGCACGATCTCCTCGGTGCCCATTCCCGAGGTCCCTTCATCTCCTTGCCCCCCTTCCTGTCGTCTGTTAGTGTCCCCTGCGCTCTGCGTTTCCGCAGGGTCGGGACTCCATTTCTCTGGACAAGGCGGGACGCATGGCCAACGTCGTCATCGTGGGGATGCAGTGGGGGGACGAGGGGAAGGGGAAGATCGTCGATCTTCTCTGCCCCGCCTTCGACGGCGTGGTGCGCTATCAGGGCGGCCACAATGCCGGCCACACGGTGAAGTTTCGTGACCGGCACTTCTCGTTGCAGCTCATCCCGTCGGGCATCCTGCATGCGGAGATGGTGTGCGTTCTCGGCAACGGCATGGTGGTGGCGCCGGACGCTCTGCTTTCCGAGTTGGGGCGGCTGTACGAGGCCGGCGTCCGCTTCGACGGCCGCCTGTTCATCTCCAACCGCGCGCACGTGCTGCTCCCATGCCATGCCCAGCTCGACAAGGCGCGGGAGGAGTCGCGCGGCGCGGGGCGCATCGGCACCACCTCGCGGGGGATCGGCCCGGCCTACGAGAGCAAGGCCTCACGCTTCGGCTTGCGGATGGTGGACCTCTTCGCTCCCGACCTCGAAGAGCGTCTGCGGGTCCTGCTCTCGCGCATTCAGGTGGAGCTGACGAGCCTGGGCGGCGAGTCCCTGCCGGAGCCGTCCGCCTACGCCGACCAATGCCGGCTGTGGGGCGAGCGGCTGAAGCCCAGCCTGCGCGACACCGAGCAGCTCCTGAACGGCTGGATCCAGGAGGGAAAATGCCTCCTCTTCGAGGGGGCTCAGGGAGCGCTGCTCGACCTCGATCACGGCACCTATCCCTTCGTCACCTCCTCCAGCTCCACCACGGGCGGCGCGTGCACGGGCACCGGCGTGCCGCCGACGCGGATCGACGGCGCCCTCGGCGTGCTCAAGGCCTACACCACGCGGGTCGGCGGGGGCCCCTTCCCCAGCGAGCTGACGGATGCCACGGGCGAGTTCCTGCGTCACCGCGGCAACGAGTTCGGCACCGTCACCGGCCGGCCGCGGCGCTGCGGCTGGCTCGACACGGTGGCCGCCCGCTACAGTCAGCTGCTGAACGGCGTCAGCACGGTGGCGCTGACCAAGCTCGACGTGCTCGACGACTTCGACGAGATCCCCGTCTGCGTGTCCTACAAGCTCCACGCTGAGACGCTGCGCGACTTTCCGCCGGACCGCCGCAGCCTGGAAACCGCCGAGCCCGTGCTGCGCACCTTCAAGGGTTGGAAGCGCCCGACGGTGGGAATTCTGGAGTGGCAGGACCTGCCGCAGGAGGCCCGCGACTACATCGATTTCATCGAGCAGGAAATCGAGGCGCCCGTAACCCTGGTCTCCACCGGTCCCCGGCGCGAGGAGACGATCGTGCGCGGCCATCCAGACCTTGACCGCCTCACCTCCGGCCGCCTGGGCCGGGTGCTCGAGCAGCGCTGAGCACGGAAGGCCAGTAGCAGTTGGGCTATACTGCCCCACCTTGTGGGCCGTTAGCTCAGTTGGTAGAGCAGCGGACTTTTAATCCGCGGGTCGTGGGTTCGAGCCCCACGCGGCCCACCATACGCTACGGCGCCCCCGCCTTTACACGCCAGGCCAACTCCTACAACGCTCCGCACGACGGCTTCCGGCCCTTGAGTTTGTTAAGGGTCTGGATGGAAAATGTCATACAAGTATATTAAGACTCGCTGAGTGTTGTCCCCTTCCAACAAGTTGGGAGCACTACACTAAGTGCGCCTGCTAAAGATGCAGACGCGGTAGTTGAGCTCGAGCGTCATCCAGCCCGCGCGTTCCTCACGTATTCAGAGCCGAGAAGTGAGAGAAGGGACAATCAAATGCCATGGTCGTTTAAATGGGTGATGGGTTGTCCCTGACCGGGAGTCAATCATGAGCCGAGAGACGACTCGCCCAGATGCCCCGGAGGGGACTCTGATCGAGGTGCTGCGCCGCCGGGCTGAGCGCCAGGGGGAGGACCTTGCCTACACGTTCCTGCTCGACGGCGAAGCAGCCGAGGCCAACGTCACCTACGCCGAGCTGGACCGGCGGGCTCGCGGCCTTGCCGCAACCTTGGAGCGGGCAGGAGTCGGCGGTGGAGCACGGGTGCTGCTGCTCTACCCTCCGGGGCTCGACTACATCGCCGCCTTCTTTGGCTGCCTCTATGCCGGCGCGGTAGCGGTCCCTGCCTACCCGCCGCGGTCGCGCCGTCCCTCGGCCCGGCTCCAGTCCATCCAGGAGAGCGCCGGGGCGAAGGCTGTGCTGTCCACCGCGGCGGTCCTCGCAGGGCTCGACCGGCAGCTGCCGCGCCGCCCGGGCGTGCTCTGGCAGGCGGCCGAGGGGGCCGACTTGGAGGACGGAGCGGAGGAGTGGCGCGACCCCGGGGTGGGGGAGGAGGTGCTGGCCTTTCTCCAATACACCTCCGGCTCGACGGCTGCCCCCAAGGGGGTGATGCTCCGCCACGCCAATCTGCTCGCCAACTTGGCACAGATCCGAATCGCTTTCGCCCAGACCCCGGCGGAGCGGACGGTCATCTGGCTTCCCCCGTACCATGACATGGGCTTGATCGGCGGCATCCTCACGCCGCTTTACGCCGGCAATCCAGCCGTCCTCCTCTCTCCGATTTCCTTTCTCCAGCGGCCGTTGCGCTGGCTGCAGGCGATCTCGCGCTACCGCGGGACGACGAGCGGCGGTCCCAACTTCGCCTACGACCTCTGCGTTGAAAAGGTGGGCGAAGACGAGCGGGAGAAGCTCGACCTGTCGAGCTGGACCCTGGCCTTCAACGGCGCCGAGCCCGTGCGCGCCGCGACCCTCGACCGGTTTGCCGCGGCCTTCGCTCCCTGCGGCTTCCGCAGGGAGGCGTTTCTGCCTTGCTACGGATTGGCCGAGGGGACGCTGCTCGCCGCGGCCGGCCGGCGTGGAGCGGGAGCGACCGCCGGTGTCTTCGATGCCGGCGAGCTCGAGCAACACCGCGCTGTGACCGTCGAGCCGGATGCCGCCGACGTCCGCATCCTGACCGGCTGCGGCACGGCCCCCGAGGGGGCGCGGTTGCTCGTCGTCGACCCCGAGTCGGGCGTGCCCCGTGGGCCGGGCGAGGTGGGGGAGATCTGGATCGCCGGCCCGGCCGTGGCGGCCGGCTACTGGGGTCTGCCCGAGGCGACGGCGGCGAGCTTCGGAGCGCGCACGGCCGGCGGCGACGGGCCCTGGCTCCGCACCGGCGACCTTGGGTTCCTGGGCGATTTGGGGGAAAAACCCGGCGAGCTGTTCGTCACCGGCCGGAGCAAGGACCTCATCATCCTGCGCGGCCGCAACCACTACCCCCAGGATATCGAGCTGACCGTCGAGCGGAGCCACGCGGCGCTGCGCCCCGGCTGCGGCGCCGCCTTCGCCGTCGAGGCCGAGGGAGAGGAGCGGCTGGTGGTGGTGCAGGAGGTGCGGCGGGAGCACCGGGAGGATGACCCCGCCGAGCTCGTGGCCGCCATCCGCCGGGCGGTGGCCGACGAGCACGAGGTGATGGTGCATGCCGTCGTCCTGCTGCGGCCGGCGACCATCCCCAAGACGACGAGCGGCAAGATCCAGCGCGCCGCCTGCCGCGCCCGCTATCTCGACGGGACGCTCGACGCGCTCGGCGCCTGGCAGGCCCAGCCGGGTGCGGAGACGGCGCCCGCCATCCCCGAGGACCTCGACCGGCCCGAGGGAGTGCGCCGCTGGCTGGCGGCCGAGGTCGCGGCCCGGGCGGGCATGACCGCCGGGGAGATCGACCTCGACCGGCCGCTCGATCACTACCCGCTGGACTCCCTCGCCGCGATGGAGCTGATGCATGTCGTCGAGTCGCGGCTCGGCGTGGTGCTGTCGATGGAGAGGTTCTTCGCCGGCGGCAGCCTCGCCGAGCTGGCCGGCGCGATCCTGGAGGGCGCGCCGGCTTCGGCGGCGTCGCATCTACCCGGCACCGGCGAGGTCGATCCGGTGGGCGATCACCCGCTGTCGCGCGGCCAGCAATCGCTCTGGTTCCTCCACGCCCTGGATTCAGCAGGCGCCGCTTACAACGTGACGAGCGCCGTGCGAGTTCGCGGCGAGCTCGACGTCAAGGCGCTGCAGGACTCCATCGCCGAGCTGGTGGCCCGCCATCCGGTCCTCCGCACCACGTTTCCAACCTCCCGCGGCGAGCCGGTCCAGCGGGTCCACCCGCCTGGGGAAGCGGCGTTCACCCCGGCGCTCTCCGCAACGGACGCCCAAGGTTGGAGCGATCACCGGCTGGCCGACTTCCTGGCGGCCGAAGGGCGGCGACCGTTCGACCTCGAGCGGGGACCGCTGATGCGGGTGGTCCTCCTCAGCCGCTCGGCCCTGGAGCACGTCCTGCTGCTGTCGATGCACCACATCATCACCGACTTCTGGTCTCTCGGTCTGCTGCTCGACGATCTGGCGCTCCTGTACCCGACCCTCAAGGCGGGAGACCGGACGGCGATGCCTTCACCGGGCCTCGCCTACACCGACTACGTGCGGTGGCAGGAGGAGATGCTCGCCGGCGAACGGGGAGAGCAGCTCTGGGGATACTGGCGCGACCGGCTGGCGGGCGAGCTGCCGGTGCTCGACCTGCACACCGACCGGCCGCGGCCGAGGGTGCAGACCTACGAAGGCGCGGCCGTCCAGCTGCACCTCTCGCCCCATCTCTCGGCGCGCCTGAAGACGATGGGGCGAGAGCGTGAGGCGACCCCCTTCGTCACTCTGCTGGCGGCCTTTGAGACTCTGCTGCACCGTTATACCCGGCAGGACGGTCTCCTGGTCGGCACGGTGACCGCGGCCCGCACGCGCGCCGGCTTCGCGCGCACCCTGGGCTACTGCGTCAACCCCCTGGTTCTGCGGGCTGATGCCGGCGCCGGCGACGGCGGCGAGCCGGACTTCGCCACCCTTCTCGGCCGCGCCCGCGCCGACGCGCTGGGCGCTTTCGAGCACCAGGATTTCCCCTTTCCGCTCCTGGTCGAGCGCCTGCAGCCGCAGCGCGACCCCGGCCGCTCGCCCCTGTTCCAGGTCATGTTCGTCCTTCAGAAGGCGCAGCTCGCGGACGGCCAGGAGCTCACCGCCTGCGCCCTGGGCGAGCCGGGGGCCTACGCCAACGTCGGCGGTCTGCGCCTCGAGATCGTGCCGCTGGAGCAGCGCATCGCCCAGTTCGATCTCACCCTCACCATGGGCGAGGTGGGGGAGGCCTTCATCGCCTCCTTCGACTACAACGTCCAGCTTTTCGACGCCGCCACCGTCGCCCGCTGGGCGCGCCATTTCGAGCGTCTGCTCGCCGGCATCGCCGATCATCCGGCGGCTCCGGTCTCGGCGCTGCCGCTGATGACGCCTGAAGAGGAGCGCCAACTGACGGTGGTGTGGAACGACACCGGGATTGAGTTTCGGCACGAAGCCACCCTTTCGGAGCTGCTCGCCGAGCAGGCGGCGCGGACTCCCGGCGCCACCGCCCTGTTGTTCGGCGCCGAGCAGCTCAGCTACGGCGAGCTCGACTCGCGGAGCAATCGCCTGGCGCGCCGGCTCCGCGCCCTGGGTGCCGGTCCCGAGGCCCGGGTCGCGGTCTGCCTCGAACGGTCGCCGTCTCTGATGGTGGGCCTCATCGCAGTCCTCAAGGCCGGCGGCGCCTACCTGCCCATCGACCCCGAGACGCCGCGCGGGCGGGTGGCGTCCCTCCTCGCCAGCGCCGGAGCCGGGATCGTCGTCACCGAGGAGCGGCTGCGGCCGCTGCTCGACGCCGCCGGACCGGGGACGACCGTGCTCAGTCTGGACACCGATTGGCCGGAGATCTCCCGCGAGTCCGACTCGCCCCTCGTGCAGACGGCGGTGGCGACGAACCTCGCCTGTGTCATCTACACCTCGGGCTCGACGGGCGTGCCCAAGGGCGTCCTGCTGACCCATCGCAACCTGGTCAACCTCGTGGCCTCGTTCCTCGCCAGCTACACGCCCGAGCCCGCGGACCGCATCCTGCCCTTGACCGCGCTGGGCTTCGCCAGCTTCGTGGGCGAGATCTTCCCGCTGCTCTGCGCCGGCGGCACGCTGGTGCTGCCCAATCGCGCCGAGTTGCTCGATGTCAACGCCCTGGTCGACCTCATCGGCCGCCACAGCGTCTCGATGGTCTCGACGGTGCCCTCGATGATGGCGAGCCTCAACGCCCTGCGCGACCGCCTGCCGCGGCTGCGGCTGATCCTGGTCGGCGGCGAGGCGCTCTCGGCCGGCGACGTCGATAAGCTCCTGGGTTCTGCGCGGATCGTCAACGGCTACGGCCTGACCGAGACGAGCGTCTGCTCGACCTGCCACACCCTCGCCGCGGCCGACCTGACCCCGGGCGCCATCCCGCCCATCGGCCGGCCGCTGATGAACCACCGGGTCTATCTGCTCGACCGCCATCTCCAGCCGCTGCCGGTCGGTTGCCCGGGCGAGATCTACGTCGCGGGCGACGGCATCGCCCGCGCCTATCTGGGCGAGCCCGGTGCCACCGCCGAGCGCTTCCTGCCCGACCCCTGGGACACCGGCGCGCGGATGTACCGCACCGGCGACCTCGGCCTCCTGCGCTCGGACGGCGAGCTGATCTATCTCGGCCGCATCGACCAGCAGGTCAAGCTGCGCGGCTTCCGCATCGAGCTGGCCGAGATCGAATCCGTCCTGGCTCTCCATCCGCGGGTCAAGGAGAGCTGCGTCACCGTGCGCACGGAAGACGGCGAGCCCCAGCTCGTGGCGTATCTCGTCCCCGAGGAAGAAGGGACGGCGTCGAACCCCCCCACGGTGGGCGAGCTGCTCGCCTATCTGCGCGAGCGGCTGCCCGACTACATGATTCCAGCGGCCTTGGTGACCCTGCCGGCGCTGCCGTTGACGCTGAACGGCAAGGTCGCCCTCGGGCTGCTCCCTGCCCCGGACCGCGCGCGGCCGGTTCTCGCGAGCGCCTACAGCGCGCCCCGCAGCGAGCTCGAACGGACGATCACCGCCGCCTGGCAGGAGGAGCTCAAGGTCGAGGCCGTGGGCGTCGACGACAACTTCTTCGACCTCGGGGGCCACTCGCTGCGCATGGCGAGAGTGCACGCGCGGCTCAAGGAAGCCCTGGGCCGGGACATCTCGCTGATCGAGCTCTTCCAGTATCCGACGGTCTCTTCTCTCGCCCGCCACCTTTCGGGGAACGCGACCCCGCAAGACGACGCAGCGGCAGCACCCGCTTCCCGCCGCGCCCGCCGCGGGCGGGACACCGGCAGCCCGGACATCGCCATCGTCGGCATGGCGGGCCGCTTCCCTGGGGCGAAGAGCGTCGACGAGCTGTGGCGCAACGTCGCCGCCGGGCGCGAGGGGATCACCTTCTTCACCCCGCAGGAGCTGTTGGCGGCAGGGGTCGATCCGGCGATGGTCGAGAACCCCAACTACGTGCGGGCCAAGGGGATCCTGGGCGACGTCGAGCTTTTCGACGCGGCCTTCTTCGGCCTCAATCCGCGCGAGTTGGAGCTCATGGACCCGCAGCACCGGGTGTTTCTCGAGTGCGCCTGGGAGGCACTGGAGAACGCCGGCTGGGACTCCGACCGTTTTCCCGGCCTGATCGGGGTGTACGCGGGCATGAGCATGAACACCTACATGATCATGAACCTGCTGCCGCACATGGAGCTGGTGGCTTCCGTCGACACCCTCCAGGCCTCGCTCGGCAACGACAAGGATCCGCTGACCTCGCGCATCTCCTACAAGCTCAACCTCAAGGGGCCGAGCGTCACCATCCAGAGCGCTTCGTCGACCTCGCTGGTGGCGGTCCACCAGGCTTGTCAGGCGCTCCTCCAGCACGATTGCGACATGGCGCTGGCCGGCGGCGTCTCGATTCACCTGCCGGAGGCGTCGGGCTATCTCTACCAGGAGGGCGGCACCACGGCGCGCGACGGCCACTGCCGCGCCTTCGACGCTGCCGCCACCGGCTTCGTCTCCGGCCATGGCGCCGGAGTGGTGGTGTTGAAGCGTCTCGACGACGCCCTGGCCGAGGGCGACACGGTCTATGCCGTCATCAAGGGCTCCGCCTGCAACAATGACGGCAACCTCAAGGTGAGCTTCATGGCGCCCTCGGTCGAGGGCCAGGTGGAGGTTTATCGGCAGGCGTACGAGAACGCCGGGGTCGATCCCCGCACGGTTTCCTATATCGAGTGCCACGGCACCGGCACGGCGCTGGGCGATCCGATCGAGATCGCCGCCCTGTCGCGGGTCTTCGCCGACGGCGCGAACAACCGCCGAAACTACTGCGCCATCGGCTCGCTGAAAACCAACATCGGCCACCTCGACACGGCGGCGGGAGTCTCCGGCCTGATCAAGACGGCCCTCGCCCTCCACCACGGGGCGATCCCGCCGAGCCTCCACTTCGAGGCTCCCAATCCGCGGATCGACTTCGCGGGCAGCCCGTTCTTCGTCAACACCGAGCTGCGGGCGTGGCCGGCCGGCACGCGCCGTGCCGGCGTCACCTCCCTCGGCATGGGGGGCACCAACGCCCACGTGGTGCTGGAGGAGGCGCCGCCGCTCGCATCGACATCGCTTGCGAGCGAGTCGCGCCCCCACCAGCTCCTGCTCCTCTCGGCGAAGAGCGCCGCGGCGCTGGAGCGGTCGACGGCTCGCCTGGCGGACCATCTGCGCCGCAGCTCCGGCCTCGACCTTCCCGATATCGCGGACGTCGCCTTCACCCTGACTCACGGCCGCAAGGCCTTTCAGCACCGCCGGGCGCTGCTGGCGAGCGATCTCGCGGACGCGGCGGTGGCCCTGGAGACGCTCGATCCCGAGCGGCTCCTCACCACCGCCCCCGAGCCCGGCGATCGGCCGGTCGCTTTCCTCTTCCCTGGCCAGGGGGCGCAGTATCCCGGGATGGGGCGCGGTCTCTATGAGGCCGAGCCCACGTTCCGGGCCGACGTCGACCTCTGCTGCCGGTTGCTGCTGCCGCATCTGGGCCTCGACCTGCGACAGGCGCTCTTTGACCAAGGCGACGCGGACACGGCCGCCGAGCGGCTGCAAAACACCCAGCTCGCCCAGGTGGGCCTCTTCGTCGTCTCGTGGGCGACGGCCAGGCTGTGGATGAGCTGGGGCGTTCGCCCGGAGGCCATGCTCGGCCACTCGATCGGCGAGTACGTGGCGGCCTGCCTCGCCGGCGTCTTCTCGCTGGAGGACGCCCTGGCGGTGGTGGCGGCGCGCGGGCGCCTGATGAATCAGATGCCGCCGGGGGCGATGCTCGGTGTTCCCCTGCCCGAGGCCGAGGTGCTCCCCCTCCTGGGTGAGGAGCTGTCGCTGGCGGCGGTCAACCGCCCGGCGGTCTCCGTGGTGTCGGGGCCCGTCGAGGCGATCGAGGAGCTGGCGGCGCGGCTGGCCGAGCAGGGCTTCGCCTGCCGGCGCCTCCACACCTCGCACGCTTTCCACTCGCGGATGATGGAGCCGGTGCTCCAGCCCTTTGTCGAGCAGGTGAAGCGGGTGCGCCTCGAACCGCCCCGCCTGCCGTTCCTGTCGAACGTCACCGGCACCTGGATCCGCCCCGAGGAGGCGACCGATCCGGACTACTGGGCGCGCCAGCTGCGCCAGGCGGTGCGCTTCGCCGACGGCGTCGCGCACCTGATCGCCGAGCCGCACCGCATCCTGCTCGAGGCCGGCCCGGGCAACACGCTGTCGACCCTGGCACGCCAGCATCCGGCGGCTGGTCCGGGACACGCCATGATCGCCACGCTGCGCCATCCCAAGCAGCCCGATTCCGACCCTGCCGTGCTGCTTCAGGCGGTCGCCCGTTTCTGGTTGGCCGGCGGCGAGGTCGACTGGGCGGGATTCTGGGCGGGCCAGCGACGCCGCCGGCTGGCGCTCCCCACCTACCCGTTCGAGCGCCGGCGTTACTGGGTGGATCCGCTGCCCAAGGACGCCGTTCGCAAGCCGAAGGGGAGGCGCAACGATCCGGCGGAGTGGTTCTACGCTCCCGTCTGGAAGCAGTCGCGCCTGCCGGAGGCGGTGCCGGCGGAGATCGTCTCGGAGGCACCGGCGCCGGAGAGCTGGCTGGTTTTCCTCGACCGCTGCGGTCTTGGCGAGATCCTGGCCGAGAGGCTGGAAGCCGGCGGCCGCAGCGTCGTCCGCGTGGCGGCAGGCGAGTCCTTCTCCCGCGGCCCGGCGGGCTTCACCGTCGCGCCGGGGAGGCGGGCCGACTACGACGCGCTCCTCGACGCGCTCGGCCGGACTCCATCCCACGTCCTCCACCTGTGGAACGTTACGGACGGTGCCACGGATGTGGACGCCGCTCTCGACCGCGGTTTCTTCAGTCTCGTCTTCCTCGCCCAGGCGCTCGGGCGGCAGAGCGCCACGGATCCGACGGCGATCACCGTGGTGTCGAACGGCCTCTCAGAGGTCACCGGAGAGGAGCCGCTCGACCCCCTGAAAGCGACGCTCCTGGGGCCGGTGATGGTCATCCCGCGCGAGTTTCCAAGCCTCTCCTGCCGTAGCGTCGACGTGACGTTCGGGGGGCCGAAGGCGCTGCGGCGGACCGCCGGGCAGATCCTTTTGGAGATCGAACGGGCGGCGACCGGCCGCGCCCCCGAGCTGCCCACCGTCGCCTTCCGCGGCCATCTGCGCTGGGTGCGCGAATACGAGCCCCTGCCGCTGCCGGCCCTCCCGGCGCTACCGCGGCTGCGGGCGGGCGGTGTGTGCCTCATCACCGGCGGCCTCGGCGGCCTCGGGCTGGAGCTCGCCGAGCACCTGGCCCAGGAGTGCCAGGCGCGGCTGGTGCTGGTGGGCCGCTCCGAGTTTCCCCACCGTGAGCGCTGGGCCGACTGGCTGAGCAGCCACGGCGAGGGCGATCCCGTACGGGCGAAGATCGAGCGCCTGCTGGCCGTCGAGGCGCTGGGTGGAGAGGTGATGACCCTGTCGGCCGACGTCGCCGATCCCCTCGCGATGCGAGCGGTCGTGGCCGCGGCCGAGGGGCGATTCGGCGCCATCCATGGCGTGATCCATGCCGCCGGTGTTGCGGGCGGCGGGCTCCTCCAGGTGAAGAGCCGTGAAACGGCCGAGCGGGTTCTGGCGCCAAAAGTGCGGGGGGCGCTCGTGCTGGCGGAGCTGTTCGCCGGCGCCGAGCTCGACCTCTTCGCGCTCACCTCGTCGATCACCGTCCTGCTGCCGCAGGCCGGGCAGACGGATTACGTGGCCGCCAACGCTTTCCTGGACGCCTTCGCCGTGCAGCGGGCGCAATCCGGGAAACCCGCGGTGGCGATCAACTGGGACGCCTGGCGGGAGACCGGGATGGCGATCTCGACCGAAGTGCCCGAGGAGTGGAAGGCCAGGCGCCAGGAGAGCCTTGCCCAGGGTCTCGCGTCGCGCGAGGGAGTGGAGGCCTTCCGGCGCATCGCGGGGTCGGGGTTGCCGCAGGTCGTGGTCTCCACGCTCGATCTGGCGAGCCGGCTGGCGGAGAACGAGCGGCTGGTTCCCCTGGTCGCTCTCGACGAGACGGCGCCCGCGGCCACCGCGCATCCGCGTCCGTCCCTCGCCACGGCCTTCGTTCCGGCGCAGACCGACCTCGAGCAGAGCATCGCCGCCGTCTGGCAGGAGATCCTGGGCGTCGAGCCGGTGGGCGTGCACGACAACTTCTTCGAGCTGGGGGGCAACTCGCTGGCCGGCCTGCGGCTCGTCCAGCGGCTGCGCGAGCGGCTGGGAACCAGCCTCTCGGAGGTGAGCCTCTACGAGGCGCCGACGGTGGGCACTCTCGCTCGCATGATCGCCGCGCAGGAGCCCGAGGAAGAGGTGGTCGTCGCGGTCAGCGCGGCGCAGGAGAGCCGGCAGCGGGGTGAGCGGAGGATGGCGCGGCTCCAGGGCAGAAGGGGAGCTGGCGGATGATCCGAGCAGCCCAGGGCCGCGCGCAGGCGGCGAGGAGAAACAACTTGAGATCCGTGATCGGAACCGTCCCGAAGCCGTCCCGTCGCCGGGCATTCCTGTTGGCGGCGATCCTCGCCCTGGCCCTGCCCACGGCCTTGCTGGCACAGACCGAGCCGCCGGCGGGAGAGCCGGGCACGCAGCCTCCCTCGGCACCGCCCTCCTCGGCGCCGCCGCCCATCTCGCAGCCCGCCGTCACGCCGCCGCCCCCCGGGCCCGCGGCCGAGCCTCCCGCCCTCACGGCACCGGGCGGTGCCTATACCGTCCGTCCGGTTTTCTTCGCCAAGCCGCCGAAGATCGACGGCCATCTGAGCGACCCGATCTGGAAGACGGCGGCGCGAATCACCAACTTCACCCAGCTCGAGCCGCACGAGGGTGAGCCGGCGACCGAGCAGACCGAAGTCTTCCTCGGCTACGACGGCGACAACCTGTACATCGGCGCCCGCTGCCACGACGCGCAGCCCAAGAAGATCGTCACCACCACGCTGACGCGCGACAGCGACATGGGTTACGACGACACCCTGCAGATCCTCGTGGACACCTACCACACCGGGCGCAGCGGCTACGTCTTCACCACCAACTCCGGGGGCGTGCAGGTCGACGGCCTGGTCCGCAATGAAGGCGAGCAGGTCGACCTGGACTGGGACGGCATCTGGAGTGTGGAGTCCAAGCGTGACGCTGAAGGCTGGACGACCGAGATCATCATCCCCTGGCGCACCCTCCGCTTCCCCAACAAGCAGGAGCAGGTCTGGGGCTTCAACGTCGAGCGCGAGGTGGCCCACAAGCAGGAGCGCAGCTTCTGGAAGCCGGTCGGTCACTCCTGGTACGCGCGCTACAAGCTCTCCGAGGCCGGCACGCTCGTCGGCCTGCAGGGCGCCAAGCCGGGAGGCCGGTTCCACATCGCCCCCTATGTCATCGCCGGCGCCGAGCAGCCGCAAGGCGGCTCGACGTCCTCGGTCACCCACGCCGGCGGCGATATCAAGGTCAACCTGGCCTCCGACCTGGTGGCCGACGTCACGATCAAGACCGACTTTTCGGAAACCGAGGCCGACGAGCAGGACGTCAACCTGACCCGCAACCCCCTGCTGTTCCCGGAGAAGCGGGCCTTCTTCCTCGAGGGAGCGAACCTCTTCTACTTCGGCCAGCGACCGGATCCCGAGCACACCTCCGAGTACTTTCTCTTCTTCAGCCGGCAAATCGGCCTCACTCCGGACGGCCGGGCGTCGATCCCTATCCTGGGCGGCGTCAAGCTGACTGGCCATGAGGGAAGCTATGACGTGGGCGCGCTGAGCCTCCAGACGGAGTCGGTCCACAAGCCGGACGGCTACGGCGGCACTGTCGACGAGCCGCAGACCACCTGGAGCGCATTGCGGGTGAAGCGTGATCTCGGCAACGGCTCGACGTTCGGCGTCATCGGGCTTTCGAAGGACGCCACCGGCGACCAGAACCGGGTCGGCGGCGCGGACTGGGACATCACCCTCAACCAGAACCTGCGCACCGGCGGCTACGTTGCGAAGAGCTCGACTCCCGGCATCGACGGCAAGGATTACGCGGGCTCCGCCGATCTCTACTGGGACAGCCGCAACTGGCGTTTCCATTCCGAGTACACCCAGATCGGCCAGGGTTTCAACGACGAGCTGGGATTCATCACCCGCACCGGCGTGCGCTTTTTCCGCACCGACAACTACTGGATTCTCTGGCCCGACAAAGTCTTCAAGCAAGCCTGGTTCGTCTACGACCTCGACTACATCACCGACCTCGCCACCGGACAGCTGCAGACCCGCATCAACCACGGCAAGTTCAGCGCCTACTTCCGCGATTCGTCGGGTATCGCCTACAAGTACTACGACGAGTTGGAGGTTCTCACCGAGCCCCTGGAGATCAAGAAAGGGCTCTTCATCCCGTCCGGCTCCTATCACTTTGGCCATCACTTCCTCGGCTACCAGAGCGATTACACGAAGCCGTTCGGTTGGGCGGGCCGGCTGGCCTGGGGCGACTACTACGACGGTCACATCCTGCAGTCGTTTCTTTTCCTCACCTACCGTCCCCTCCCCGGCCTGTTCACCGCCGTCACCTACCAGCAGACGAAGGTCCACCTGAAGGAGGGCGACTTCACCTCCGACATCGCGCTGGGCGAGGTCACCTACGCCTTCTCGAACCGCTTGTCCACCCGCCTGTGGGTGCAGTGGGACAAGGATGCGAACCTGCGGGAAAAGCTCGACGTCGACTGGGAGTACCGGCCGGGCTCGAAGCTGTTCATCGTCTACCAGAACATCAAGAGCTACGTCGACTTCTTCGATCCCCGCCAGCCGCTGTTCGGGACGCCGGGGCGCTCCCTCCTGGCCAAGATCGTCTTCCTCTACTAGGAGATGAGAAAGCGATGACCGCGCGCCGAGAACCGACGGGAACCGAGATCGCCATCGTGGGGATGGCTGGGCGCTTTCCGGGCGCCAGCGACGTCGCCGAGCTCTGGCAGAACCTGCGCCAGGGAACCGAGGCGGTGCGCTTCCCCGACGACGAGGAGCTCAAGGCGAGGGGCCTCGACGCCGCCCGGCTCGCCGATCCGGCCTGGGTCAAGGCGGTCTCCCAGATGGATGGCTACGACAGCTTCGACGAACGCTTCTTCGGCATCAACCCGCGCGAGGCCGAGCTCATGGATCCCCAGCACCGGGTATTCCTCGAGTGCGCCTGGGAGGCTCTGGAGAGCGCGGGTTACGACCCCGAGGGGCTGGCCGTCCGCACCGGGGTCTATGCCGGAGCGACGATCTCCACCTACCTTCTCTTCCACCTGATCGGCAACCCCCGGTTGGCGGCAGCCGATCCGTTGCAGGTGATCATCGGCAACGCCGCCGACTCGCTCACCACCCGCGTCTCCTACAAGCTCAACCTCAAGGGTCCCAGCCACAGTCTGAACAGCGCCTGCTCGACCTCGCTGGTCGCCGTCCACACCGCCTGCCAGGCGCTGCTCAACGAGGAGTGCGACCTGGCGCTGGCCGGCGGCGTCTCCATCCAGGCCGACGCCGGGCTCGGCTACCGTTACGTGCCGGGATCGGTGGTGTCGCCGGACGGCCACTGCCGCACCTTCGACGCCGGGGCCCAGGGGAGCATCTTCGGCTCCGGGGTGGGGTTGGTCGTCCTCAAGCGGCTCGACGAGGCGGTGCGCGACCGCGACACCATCCGCGCCGTCATCCTGGGCTCGGCGGTCAACAACGACGGCAGCCTCAAGGTCGGCTTCACGGCGCCGGGAGTCGAAGGGCAGTCGGCGGTGATCAGCGAAGCCCTTGGGGTGGCGGGAGTGGACCCGGCGACGATCGCCTACATTGAGGCGCACGGCACCGCCACGGCGCTGGGCGATCCGATCGGGATCCAGGCGGTGACCAAGGCGTTTCGCGAGTTCACCGACCGCAAGGCCTTCTGCGCCATCGGCTCGGTGAAGAGCAACTTCGGGCATCTCGACGTGGCGGCCGGCGTGACCGGGCTGATCAAGACCGTGCTTTCTCTGGAAAACCGCGAGATCCCGCCCACGCTCCACTTCGAGCGCCCGAACCCGCGGCTCGACCTCGCCGCCGCTCCGGTCTACGTCAATACGGCGCTCGCCCCCTGGCCCCAAAGCGCCGGGCCGCGCCGGGCCGGAGTGAACTCCTTCGGCCTGGGCGGCACCAACGCTCACGTCGTCGTCGAGGAGGCGCCGCAGCCGGCGGCGGCGATCCGCACCCGCCCCTGGCAGCTGCTGACCCTCTCGGCCCGCACGCCGGAGGCCCTGGCAGCCGCCGACGCCCGGATGGCGGCGCACCTCGCGAATCCTTCAGACCTCGACCTCGGCGATGCCTGCTACACCCTGGCGGTCGGCCGCCGGGCGTTCGGCGTCCGTCAGGCCCTGGTCTGCCGCGATCCCGAGGACGCCGCGGCCTGCCTCACGGCGGGCGACCCGGTGCGCCTTCTTTCCTCGCCGGCATCGCCCGAGAGCTGGCCGGAAACGGGCCGGCCCGTGGCCTTCGTCTTCCCCGGCCAGGGCGCCCAACACGTGGGGATGGGGCGCGATCTCTACGATGCCGAGCCGGTCTTTCGCGACGAGATCGACCGCGCCGCGTCCTTCCTCGTTGCCCGCCTGGGGCTCGACCTGCGGCACGTCCTCTACCCGGCCCCTGGAGCCGAGCAGGAGGCGGCGCGGCAGCTGGCGCGGACCGCCGTCGCCCAACCGGCGCTGCTCGCCGTCGAGATCGCCCTCTCGCGTCTCCTCGGCTCCTGGGGCGTGCGGCCGCAGGCGATGATCGGCCACAGCCTCGGCGAGTACGCGGCGGCCGTGCTGGCCGGCGTCTTCACCTTCGAGCAGGCCCTCGAGCTGGTGGCCGAGCGCGGACGGCTGATCGAAATGTTCAGCAGCGACAGCGGCACGATGCTGGCGGTGCCGCTCTCCGAGGCCGAGATCGCCCCTTTCCTGGCCGGCGGTACCGATGAGGTCCACCTGGCGGCGATCAACGGCCCTGCCCTGGTGAGCCTCGCCGGTCCGGCCGCGGCGGTGGCGGAGCTTTCTTCTCGGCTCGCCGCGGAGGGCGTCGTCTCGTTGCCGTTGCAGGTCGCCTTCGCCAGCCATTCGCCGCAGACCGAGCCGGCCATGGCTCCCTTTCGGGAACGGGTCTCGGCGGTGGGACCCAAGGCCCCGGAGATCCCGTTCGTGTCGAGCAGCACGGGGAAGTGGATCGAGGCCGGAGAGGCGACCGATCCCGGCTACTGGGCGCGGCACATGCGCCTGCCCGTGCGCTTCTCGGACGGCGTCGAGTCGTTGCGCAGCCAGCCCGGAACGGTCTTTCTGGAGGTCGGCCCGAGCGCCGGGCTTTCGCCCATGCTGCGCTGGCACCTCGCCTCGCCCGCGGAGCGGCCGGTCATCGCCGCCATGCGCCAGCCCAAGGACACCAGCTCCGACCTCGCGACCTTGCTCGGCGCTCTCGGCCGGCTCTGGGTCTCCGGCGTGCGGGTCGACTGGCCCGGCTTCTATGCCGGCCAGGGCCGCCGCCGGGTGCCGCTCCCGACCTATCCCTTCGAGCGCCGGCGCCACTGGATCGAGGCGGCGGGCGTGCCGGCGGCGGCGTCAGGAAGCGCTGCAGCGATCGCCCCGGCGGCGATGCCGGAGGCCGCGGCGCCCGTTCGCCAGGAGCGGCCGGCCCTGCGCACCGGCTACGTCGCGCCCCGCGACCTCTACGAGCGGGAGGTCGCCCACATCTGGCAGGAGCTGCTGGGCGTCGCCCAGGTGGGAGCCGACGACAACTTCTACGAGCTGGGCGGCCACTCGCTGCTGGCCACCCAGGTCGCCTCGCGCCTGCGCGAGACCTTCCGGGCCGAGCTGCCGCTCCAGCCGCTGCTCGGGGCGGCCACCCTGACGCAGCTCGCCGCGGTGCTGCGCGAGGCCCTCGGCGGCGCGGACGGAACCGAGCCCGTCGCCGCGCCGGAGCCGCGGCGGATTCCGGTGCGGGCCGAAGCTGCCCGGGCCGCCGGCCGCGCGCCGCTCTCGTACGCGCAGGAGCGGATGTGGTACCTCGATCAGCTCGATCCGGGGACGCCGATCTACAACCTGTTCAACTTCATCGAGGTGAACGGGCCGCTGTCGATCCCGGTTCTCGCCCGCTGTATGGACGAGGTGGTGCGCCGCCACGAGGGGCTGCGCACCGTGTTCGTCGCCGAAGGCGGCAAGCCCCTGCAGCGCATCCTGCCGCCGGCTCCGTTCCCCCTGCCGGTCGTCGACCTGGCGGCGCTGCCCGCGGCGGTCCGCAAAGTGGAGATGGCGCGGCTCGAAGCGGCGGACCACCGCCGTCCCTTCGACCTCGCGCGGGGCCCGCTCTTCCGGGCGACGGTGATCGTCGGCGGCCCACGGGAGCACGCCGCGCTGTTCAACATGCACCACATCTTCGGCGACGGCTGGTCGTGGGTGGTCCTGGTGCGCGAGATCGCGGCCCTCTACTCGGCGTTCGCCCAGGGCCGGCCCTCGCCCCTTCCGGAGCTGCCGATCCAGTACGCCGACTTCGCGGTCTGGCAGCGCGAGTGGCTCCTCGGTGAGGGCTTGGAATCCGAGCTCGGCTACTGGCGCCGCCAGCTCGACTCGCTGCCGCCGCCGCTTCTCCTGCCGGCCGACCGGCCGCGCGCGGCTGCCGCCGGTTTTGCCGGCGGCGGCGGCTCGCGCCTCCTCCCCCCGGCGCTCGGCGCGGACCTGAAGGCGCTCGCCGACCGGGAAGGGGCGACGCTGTTCATGGTTCTCCTCGCCGGCTTCCTGACCCTCCTCTACCGCTACACCGGCGAGGAGGATCTGGTGGTGGGCGTGCCGATCGCCAACCGCACCCGCCAGGAGATCGAGGGCCTGATCGGTTTCTTCCTCAACACCCTCATGCTGCGCACGCCGCTGGCCGGCGACGCCAGCTTCCGCGATCTCCTGGCCCGGGTCCGGGAAGTGGCGAGCGGAGCTTACGCGCACCAGGACCTGCCGCTCGAAGCCGTGCTCCAGGCGGTGCAGCCCGACCGCAGCCTCGGCCACGCGCCGCCCTTCTCGGTGATGTTCCAGGTGCAGAACCTGCCGGAGCCGCAGATGGAGTTCGCCGGTCTCACGCTGCGCGCTTCGCGCGCCAGCCTGCAGAGCCAGCTGGCGACGGCGATCTTCGACCTCTGCCTGGTGATGGAGCCCGGAGAGCAGGGGATCGACGCCTGGGTGAGCTACAACTCCCAGCTGTTCGAAGCGTCGACGATCGAGCGCCTGCTCGCCCGGCTGGAGGTCCTGCTCGCCGGAGCCGCCGCGGCGCCGGCCGCGCGCCTGGACGAGCTGCCGCTCGCCTCCGCGACCGAGCGGGCGGAGGTCCTGGCCTGGGGAACGGCGGCGCCCGTGCGCGCCCATCTCCTGGTCCACCGCGCCTTCGAGCGGCAGGCCGCCGCGACGCCCCACGCCGTGGCGCTGGTGGCGGGGGAGGAGGGCGAGATCACCCTGAGCTATGGCGAGCTCGACCGCCAGGCCAACCGCTTGGCCCACCACCTGCGCGTCCTGGGAGTCGGTCCGGAGGTCCTGGTGGCGGTCTGCCTCGAGCGCTCGCCCGGCATGATCGTCAGCCTGTTGGCGATCCTCAAGGCGGGCGGCGCCTACGTCCCCCTCGACCCCGCCTACCCTCGCGAGCGCCTCGATTACCTGCTGGCCGATACCGCCGCGCCGGTCCTGCTCACCGAGCGGCGCCTGCTCGCCGGCTTCGGCGACGAAGCCCTCTCCCGGGTGCGCGCCGTCTGCCTGGACGCCGATCGGGCGGCCATCGCGGCGCATCCCGAGAGCGCTCCGGAGGACCTGGCGGTGGCGGCGGGTCTGGCCTACGTCATCTACACCTCCGGCTCGACCGGCAAGCCCAAGGGCGTGATGGTGCGGCATGGTTCCTTGGCCAGCTTCACCGCCGCGGCGCGCACCGAGTTTGCCATCGGCCCTGCCGACCGCGTGCTCCAGTTCGCGTCGATCAGCTTCGACACCAGTATCGAGGAGATCTATCCCTGCCTCACCGCCGGCGGCACCCTGGTGCTGCGCGGTAGCGAGATGCTGCGCTCGACCGCCGATTTCCTCGCCGCCTGCCGGGCGCTGCGCATCACCCTCCTGGATCTGCCCACCGCCTACTGGCACGGCTTGGCGGCTGACCTGACGTCGGCGGCGGAGTGGCCGGCCGCCATCAGACAGGTGATCGTGGGTGGCGAGCGAGTGCTTCCCGAGCGGGTGGCCGCCTGGCGGCGGCTGTTCGGTGACACGGTGCGGCTATGGAACACCTACGGCCCGACCGAGAGCTCGGTGACCGCGACCCTCTTCGACGCCGCGAACCTCCCGGCGGCTGTGGCGGGACCCGGCGAGGTACCCATCGGCCGGCCGATCGTAGGTGGCCGCGCCTTCGTGCTCGACCACCGCCTGGAGCCGGTTCCTGCCGGCGTTCCCGGTGAGCTTTGTGTGGGCGGCGCCGGCGTGGCGCGCGGCTACCTGGACCGTCCCGGCCTCACCGCCGAGCGCTTCGTCCCCGATCTCTTCGCGGCGGAAGGCGACGCGGGTGCCCGGCTCTACCGCACCGGCGACCTGGTGCGCTGGCTCCCCTCCGGGCAGCTGGAGTTCCTGGGTCGCACCGACCGGCAGGTCAAGATCCGTGGCTTCCGGGTGGAGCTGGGCGAGATCGAGGCGGCGCTCGCCGAGCATCCCGCGGTGCGCGAGGTGGCGGTCCTGGCGCGCGAGGATCAGCCGGGCGAACGCCGGCTGGTCGCCTACGTCGCGCCCCACCCCGAGCGCGAGGCGACGGGCGGCGAGCTGCGGGCGTTCCTCAAGGAGCGCCTGCCGGATCACCTGCTGCCGGCGGCCTTCGTGACCCTGGAGGCCCTGCCGCTCAACTCCAGCGGCAAGGTCGACCGCCGGGCTCTCCCGGCTCCCGACGCCTCCCGGCCGGCGCTCGCCGCCGGCTACGTTCCTCCCGGCACGCCGGCCGAGGAGGGAGTCGCGGCAATCTGGTGCGAAGTGCTGGGGCTCGACCGGGTCGGAGTCCACGACGACTTCTACGAGCTGGGCGGCCACTCCCTGCTGCTGCCCCAGGTGATGCACCGGCTGGGCCGTGAGTTCCAGGTCGAGGTCCCCCTGCGCAGCCTCGCCGAGGAGACCACCGTCGCCGGTCTCGCCTTGACCGTCGAGGAGCTTCTGCTGGAGCAGCTCGAGAGGGAGCTCGCGCTCGCCGGGGAGAGCGGGCGGGAGGAGAGCGTTGCCGAGCCGGCGTGAGGACCTGAAACCTCAGCAGTCCGCTTGCCTGCACGATCTCGTTACCGCCCAGGTCCGGCGCACGCCGTCGGCGGTGGCGCTGGTGGCCGGCGGCGAGCGCCTCACCTATGGCGATCTCGGCCTCCGGACCGGGCAACTGGCGCGGCGATTGGCCGCGCTCGGCGTGGGACCGGAGGTGCGGGTTGGAGTTTGCCTGTCGCGGTCGCCGGCCCTGGTGGCGGCGCTCCTCGGTATCCTCGAAGCCGGGGGCGTGTACGTGCCGCTCGATCCCAACTACCCGCGGGAGCGGCGGGCATTCATGCTGGAGGACGCCGGCGCCTCGGTCGTCATCACGGAATCGGCTTTCGCCGCGCGGCTGCCAGCCTCCCGGGCGCGGGTGCTGCTGCTCGACGGCGATCCCGAGGAATGGAAGGCGACGGCCGAGCCGCAGCGAGCCCTCCCCGGCAACCTCGCCTACCTGATCTATACCTCGGGCTCGACGGGCCGGCCCAAGGCGGTGGCCATCGAGCATCGCAGCGCCGTGGCCTTCGTCCACTGGGCGCACGGAATCTTTACCGCCGGAGAGCTCGCCGGGGTGCTGGCGTCGACCTCGGTCTCCTTCGATCTTTCAGTTTTCGAGCTGTTCGTGCCGCTCTCCCGCGGCGGCCGGGTGATCCTCGCCGCCAATGCCCTGGAGCTGCCGAAGCTGCCGGCCGCCGGCGAGGTCACCCTGGTCAACACGGTGCCCTCGGCGATGGCCGAGCTGGTGCGTGCCGGGGCGGTGCCGCAAGGCGTGCGGACGGTCAACCTGGCGGGCGAGCCGCTCAAAGGCTCCCTGGCCCAGGCCCTTTACGCCGGCGGCGTCGAGCGCGTGCTGAACCTCTATGGCCCGTCGGAGGACACGACCTACTCGACCTGCGAGCTGGTGGAGCGGGGGAGCCGGAGTGAGCCGGCGATCGGCCGGCCGATCGCCGGCACCTGGGCTCGGCTGCTCGACGCCGAGGGGCGGGCAGTCCCGGCCGGCGAGCAGGGTGAGATCTACCTCGGCGGCGCCGGTCTGGCGCGGGGGTATCTCGGCCGGCCCGAGCTGACGGCCGAGCGGTTCGTGCCCGATTCCCTGATTAGCCTGGAGAACGGCAGCGGCGAACGCCTGTACCGCACCGGCGACCTCGGACGCGCTCTGCCCGACGGGCGGATCGAGTACCTGGGCCGCCTCGACCAGCAGGTGAAGATTCGCGGCTTCCGGGTCGAGCTGGGGGAGATCGAGGTGGCCCTGGCGACGCACCCGGGCGTGCGCGAGGCGGTGGTGCTGGCGCGGCAGGACGGTCCGGGGGAGAAGCGCCTGGCCGCCTATCTCGTGGCGGAGGGGGACGGGGTTCCGTCCAGCGCCGAGCTGCGCTCGTTCCTCGCTTCGCGCCTGCCCGAATACATGGTCCCGGCGTTCTTCCTGGCGATATCCACGCTGCCCTTGACTCCCAACGGCAAGGTGGATCGCCGGGCGCTGGCCGGGCTGGAATTGCCGCGGGACCGTGCCGACCGTGCCGACAGTGAGCTGGCGGCGCCCCGCAATCCGACCGAGGAGGTGCTGGCCGGGATCTGGGGCGAGGTGCTCGGCTGCGGACGCGTGGGGATCGACGAGAGCTTCTTCGATCTCGGCGGCGATTCGCTGCTGGCCAATCGGGTGCTGGCGCGCGTGCGGACGGTGCTGGGCATCGACCTGTCTCCCTCCTCGGTGCTCGAGGCCTTCACCGTGGCTGCCTTGGCGGCGCGGGTGGACACGGTCCTCTCCGCGGGGCCGTCGCTGCCGGCGGCCCTGCCGCCGATCGTGCGGCAACCGAGGAATGGCCAGGGCCAGCCGATTTCACTGGCCCAGCGGCGGCTCTGGTTCCTCGAGCGGCTCGTGCCGGGGACTCCGGCGAGCAATATCCCCATCGTGATGCGCTTCGACGGGCCCCTGTCGCTCGCCGTGCTGGAGCGCGGCCTGGTGGCGATCGCCGCCCGGCACGAAGCCCTGCGCACCGCCGTCGAGCTCGGGCCGGCGGGCGAGCCGCAGCAATGGGTCTCTCCCCCTTCGCCCTTCCCTTTGCCGCTCGCCGATCTTTCCGCACTGCCGCCCGTTCAGCGCCAGGCGGAGCGAGAACGGCTGGTGCGCGGGGAGGCCCGGCGGCCGATCGACCCCGCGGGGAGCGCGCTCTGGCGCCGCCTGCTGCTGCGCGTGACGGCGGCTGAGCACGACCTGCTCGTCACCTTCCACCATGTCATCGCCGACGGCGACTCGGTGCAGGTCTTCGATCGCGAGCTGGCGGAGCTGTACTCCGCTGACTTCAGCGGCCGGGCTCCTGATCTCCCCGCGCTGGCGGTGCAGCCGGCTGACGTTGCCGCCTGGGAGCTCGCGTCGAGCCCGGAGAGTCTGGCGCCGCACCTGGCCTACTTTCGTCAGCGTCTGGCAGGAGCTCCGGCGGCGCTCGACCTGCCTGCCGACCTGCCGCGTCCGCCGGTGCGGTCCTGGCGCGGGGTGAGCCGCACCCTGGCGCTGCCGCCGGCGCTCACCCGGGGAGTCCGCGACCTCGCCCGGCGGCGGGGCGCCACGGCCTACATGGCTCTCCTCACAAGCTGGGTGGCCTTCCTGCGGCGGATCACCGGCCAGGACGATCTGGTGGCCGGCACCGTCGTCGCGCATCGCGGCCGGCCGGAGATCGAGGGGCTGATCGGCTTCTTCGCCAACAGCCTGCCGCTGCGCGTCGAGCACCCTGGAGATCCCGGCTTCGGCCATCTGCTGGCCACCGTTCGTTCCGAAGCGCTCGGCCTGCTGGCCCATCAGGACCTGCCGCTGGAGCACCTGGCCGAGATCCTGCGGCCCGGCCGGGCGTCCTCGGCCGATCCGCTGTTCCAGGCCTTTTTCGCCCTCCATGCCAACGCCGGCCGCCGCGAGCTGGCGCCCGGCCTGAGCCTGACCTGGAGCGAGGAGGACCACGGCGCGGCGCAGTTCGACTTCCTCCTCGACCTGGAGGATGGAGGCGAGGAGATCGCCGGGCGGCTCGCCGCCAGCGCCGACCTGTTCACGCCGGTGACGGTCGAGCGGCTGGCCCGGGGCTGGGCGGCGCTCCTCGCCGACGCCGTGGCGCGGCCGGACGCGCCGGTTTCGACTCTCGCTCTTCTCGACGCGGCGGAACGGCAGACGCTGCTCGTCGAGTGGGGCCGCGCGCCGCACCCGCCGGACTGGAACGAGTCGGTTCCGGCGCGCATCGCGGCCTGGGCGGTGGCGACCCCCGAGGCGATTGCGGTGCAGCCGGCGGAGCCAAGCCTGCCCGGACTCACCTATGGCGACCTGGTGGCTCGCGCCCTCCGGCTCGCCGGCTGGCTGCGGAGCCGTGGCGTGGGGCCCGACGTGCGGGTCGGCATCTACGCCGAGCGCTCGCCGGAGACCCTGGTTCACATGCTCGCGGTGCTCGCGGCGGGCGGCGCCTTCCTGCCGCTCGATCCGACCTACCCGCCGGAGCGGCTGGCCCTGATCCTGGAAGACTCCGGCGTGCCGCTGCTTCTCGCCAGGCCCGGCCTCTCGGTGGCCTTGCCGCGGGGAAATGCCGAGCTCGTCCTGCTCGACGGCGGCGCCGAGCTGGCGTCGAGCCCCGAGCTGCTGGTGGATTCCCAGCCCGGGTCTCTCGCCTACGTCATCTATACCTCGGGCTCGACGGGCCGGCCGAAAGGCGTGCTCATCCCGCATTGCGGTTTCCTCTGGGCCGTCGAGGCGCTCGCCGCGCGGTCGGGCCTGACGCCCGCGAGCCGGGTGTTGCAGTTCGCCTCCGCCAGCTTCGATGCCTCGGTATGGGAGATCTGGAGCGCCCTGATCAGCGGCGCGACGCTCGTCCTCGCCCGTCCCGACGATCTGCTCCCCGGGCCGGCGCTGCTGGCGACGCTGCACCAGCGCGCGATCACCAACGTTTTCCTGACGCCGACCGCCCTGGCGGCAATGCCCGAGGGGGCGAGCCGCGCGCTGTCCGCGCTGCGTGGCCTGGTGGTGGGAGGCGAGGCGTTCCCGCCGGACCTGGTGGCGCGCTGGGCCGCCGGCCGCCGGCTCTGGAACGCCTACGGACCGACCGAGGGGAGCATCTGCGCCACCATGGCTCGCCTCGGCGAGGACGGCCAGATTCCCATCGGCCGGCCGGTCGCCGACAACCGGCTGCTGGTGCTCGGCCGCCACCTCGAGCTGCTGCCCCAGGGCGTGCCCGGCGAGCTCTATCTCGGCGGCGACGGCCTCGCCCGCGGCTACTTGGGCAAGCCCGATCTGACGGCTCGCACCTTCCTGCCCGATCCCATCTCCGGACAGCCGGGAGCGCGGGTCTATCGCACCGGCGACCTCGTCCGCTTCCGGCCCGACGGCCAGCTCGAGTTCCTCGGCCGCGCCGACCGGCAGGTCAAGGTGCGCGGCTTCCGCATCGAGCCTGGAGAAATCGAAGCGCAGCTCGCCGAGCATCCCGGCGTCCGTGAGGCCGTCGTGGTGGCCTGGGAGGCCGCGCCGCGGGACCTCCGTCTCGCCGCCCACGTCGTCGCGGCCGGCCCGGCGCCCGTCTCCGCCCACGAGCTGCGCGCCTTCCTGCGCGCGCGGCTGCCCGAGCACATGGTTCCCGCCTCGTTCAGCTTCCTCGCCGCCCTTCCGCTGACGCCCGGCGGCAAGATCGACCGCCGCGCGCTGCAGGCGCCCGGGGCCGGCGAGACGGTGGCCGCGGCAGGCCCCACGGTTCCCCGCACTCCCACCGAGGAGCTGCTGGCCGGGGTCTGGGGGGAGGTCCTGGGGAGGGCAGAGATCGGCGCCGCGGACGACTTCTTCGACCTCGGCGGCCATTCGCTGCTCATCGGGCAGGTGCTGGCCCGGGTGCGCGCCGCCTTCGGCGTGGATCTCCCCGTGCGGGCGGCCTTCGAAGCGCGGACGCTGGCGGCTCTGGCGCGGCGGGTCGAGGAGGCGTTGCGGACGCTGCCCTCGGAAATTCCACCCCGGCCACCGCTCGTCCGGATCTCCCGCGCCGAGCCTCTGCCGCTCTCCTTCGCCCAAACCCGGCTCTGGTTCCTCGACCGCATGGAGCCCGGCTCTCCGGTCTACAATCTGCCGCTGGCGTTCCGGCTCACCGGGCCGCTCGACCCGGGCGTCCTGGAGCACAGCCTGGACGAGATCTTCCGGCGGCATGAGGCGCTGCGGACCACTTTCGCCGAGGGCGAGGACGGCGAGCCGCGCCAGATCGTGGCGCCGTTCCAGCCCTCCCAGATGCCGGTGGTGGACCTGGCTGGGCTGCCGCCGGCCATTGCCCTCGCCGAGGCCGGCCGGCAGGCGATGCGCGAGGCAAGGCGCCCGTTCGACCTCGTCCGCGGACCGCTGGCGCGGACCCTCCTGCTGTGGCTCGACGCGCAGGAGCACCTACTGCTCTTCTCCTGTCACCACATCGCCTTCGACGGCTGGTCGGTCGGCGTCTTCCGGCGCGAGCTTGGCGCCCTCTACGCGGCCGGCGCCGCCGGCCGGCCCTCCCCGCTCGCCGAGCTGCCGATCCAGTACGGAGACTTCGCCGTCTGGCAGCGGCGCTGGCTCGCGGGCGAAGTCATCGCGGCGCAGCTCGCCTACTGGCGGGAGCGGCTCGCCGGGGCGCCCACGGTTCTCGAGCTACCCGTCGACCGGCCGCGGCCGCCCGCCCAGAGCTTCCGCGGCGCCAGCCGTTCCATGGCCTTTCCCGCCGGGCTCGCGGCGGCTCTCCGCCACTTCGCCCGCGGCGAAAGCTCGACGCTGTTCATGACCTCCCTGGCGGCTTTTTCGGCGCTCCTCGGCCGGTTCACGGGCCAGACGGATCTCCTGGTGGGCTCGCCGGTCGCCAATCGCGCGGAGGAAGGAGTCGAGAACCTGCTCGGCTTCTTCGTCAACACCCTGGCCCTGCGCGCCGACTTGTCGGGCGACCCTCCCTTCCGCGACCTCCTCGGCCGGGTGCGCGAGTCGGCGCTCTCCGCGTACGCCTACCAGGATCTCCCCTTCGAGCGTCTGGTCGAGGAGCTACAGCCGGAGCGCGACCTGTCGCGAAGCCCGCTCTTCCAGGTCATGGTTTCGCTCGATCCGGTGCAGGGCGGCGAGCTGGTGCCGGGGCTGGGCTGCGAGCTGCTACGGATCGACGGCGGCACCGCCAAGTTCGATCTCTCCCTCTTTCTGGAGCAGGAGTCCGGGCTCACCGCGATTTTTGAGTACGCCACCGACCTCTTCGACGCCGCTACGGTGACGCGGCTGGGTCGCTCGTTTTTCTGCCTGCTGTCCGGGCTGGTCGAGGAGGGAGCCGGGCTGCGGCTCTCCGGCCTGCCTCTCCTGGGGGCCGAGGAGCGCTGGCAGATCCTCGGCGAGTGGAACGAGCCGGCCTCCTGGCCGCAGGTGACAGCTTGCCTGCACGGCCTCGTGGCCGCCCAGGCCGCGCGCACCCCGGCGGCGGTGGCCCTGGTGGCCGGCGACGAGCGGCTCACCTATGGCGAGGTCGGCCTGCGTGCGCGGCAACTGGCCCGGCGGCTGGCGGCGCTGGGAGTGGGACCGGAGGTGCGGGTGGGGGTCTGCCTGTCGCGGTCGCCGGCGTTGGTGGTGGCCCTCCTCGGCATCCTGGAGGCCGGCGGCGCCTACGTCCCCCTCGACCCCAACTACCCGCAAGAGCGTCTGGGATTCATGCTGGAGGACGCCGGCGCCGCGGTCCTGATCACCGAGACGGCGCTCGTCTCGCGCCTGCCGGCCTCCCGGGCGCAGATCCTGCTGGTCGACGGCGAGCCTGAAGCCGTGATGTCGAGGGCCGAGCCCCGCCGAGCCCTTCCCGCCAACCTCGCCTACCTGATCTATACCTCAGGCTCGACGGGCCGGCCCAAGGCGGTGGCCATCGAGCACCGCAGCGCCGTGGCCTTCGTCCACTGGGCGCACGAAGTCTTCACCCCCGCGGAGCTGTTGGCGGTCCTGGCCTCGACCTCGATCTCCTTCGACCTCTCGATCTTCGAGCTGTTCGTGCCGCTGTCGTGCGGCGGCAAGGTGATCCTCGCCGCCAACGCCCTGGAGCTCCCCGAGCTGCCGGCGGCGGGCGAGGTCACCCTGGTCAACACGGTCCCCTCCGCCATGACCGAGCTGGTGCGCGCCGGAGCGCTCCCCGCCGGGGTGCGCACGGTCAACCTGGCAGGCGAGCCGCTCAAGGGCTCGCTGGCGCAGGCCCTCTACCGGGGTGGAGTCGAGCGGGTTCGGAATCTCTACGGTCCGTCGGAGGATACGACCTACTCGACCTTCGAGCTGGTGGAGCGGGGGAGCCGGCGCGAACCGACGATCGGACGGCCCGTCGCCGGCTCCTGGGCCCGCCTGCTCGACGGGGATTCGAGACTGGCGCCGGTGGGAGTGCCGGGGGAGATCTACCTGGGTGGCGCCGGCCTGGCGCGGGGCTATCTCGGCCGGCCCGAGCTGACCGCCGAGCGTTTCGTGCCCGATCCCCTGAGCGCCCTGGAGAACCGGCCTGGCGCGCGGCTGTACCGCACCGGCGACCTCGGGCGCTACCTGCCGGACGGCCGCATCGAGTACCTGGGCCGCCTTGACCACCAGGTGAAGGTGCGCGGTTACCGCATCGAGCTGGGGGAGATCGAGGCGGCGCTGATCGCTTTTCCCGGTATCCGCGAGGCGGTGGTCGTGGCCCTGGGCGAGCCGGGAGGCGACCGCTCCCTGGCGGCCTACGTCGTGGCCGCAGCCGATCCGGCGCCAACGGCCGGCGAGCTGCGCGAACATCTGCGCGCCAGGCTCGCCGATTTCATGGTGCCTTCCTCCTTCACCTGGCTCGAAAAACTGCCGCTGACCCCGAACGGCAAGGTGGACCGCAAAGCCCTGCCGGCTCCCGAGATCCGGACGGCGGGATCAGTAGCCGGTCCGGCCGGTCCCGCCGATCCCCTGGTGGAGATCCTCGCCAGGATCTGGGCCGAAGTGCTGAACCGCGAGGCCCTGCCCGGCGCCCACGACAACTTCTTCGAGCTGGGCGGCCACTCGCTCCTCGCCACGCGGGTGGTTTCGCGAGTGCGGGCCGCGCTGGGCATCGAGCTGCCCCTGCGGGCGATTTTCGCGGCGCCGACGGTCACCGCGCTGGCGGTAGCCGTCGCCGCGCAGCGGGAGCTTGCGGCGAGCCTCGCGCTCTCCGCTCCCATCGAGCCCGAAGCGGAGGGATCGGACCTCCCGCTCTCCTTCGCCCAGCAGCGTCTCTGGCTCCTTGACCGCCTGGAGCCCGGTTCGCCGGTCTACAACCTGCCACTGCCATTTCTCATCCGCGGCAATCTCGCCCCTGCCTTCCTGGAGCGCGCCCTGGCCGAGGTGGTGCGGCGGCACGAAGTCCTGCGTACCAGCTTCGAGGTCGAGGCGGGGAGCGGCGAGCCGCGGCTGGCCGTCGCCGCGCCGGGAGCTTTCACGCTGCCTCGCGTCGACCTTTCAGCTCTCCCTCCGCCGGCGCGGACGGTGGAGGCCGAAAGGCTGAACGAGGAGGAGTCGTGGCGGCCCTTCGACCTCGCGGCCGGCCCGCTCTTCCGCGCCGTTCTGCTGGTCACCGGCGACGCCGAGCACAGCCTCCTGATGACGATGCACCACATCGCCGGCGACGGCTGGTCGATCGAGGTCCTGCTGAGCGAGCTGTCCGAGCTGTACCAGGCCTACGCCGCCGGGCTTCCTTCGCCGCTGCCGGAGCTGGCGATCCAGTATGCGGACTATGCGGTGTGGCAACGGCGCCTGCTGGCCGGCCCCGTCCTGGCGACCCAGCTCGCCTACTGGCGCCGGCAGCTCGCCGGCGCCCCCGAGGCCCTCGATCTGCCGACCGACCGGCCGCGCCCGGCGGTGGAGACCACCCACGGCTCCCAGCTCGTGCGACTGATCTCTCCCGCTCTCGTCGCCGAGGCAGGGAAGCTCTCCCGGCGGCGGGGGACGACGCTCTTCATGGCCCTCCTCGGCTGCTTCGCGGCGCAGCTCCACCGCTACTCCGGCGCGGAGGACATCCTCCTGGGCTCGCCGGTCGCCAACCGCGGGCGGCGGGAGATCGAAGGGCTCATCGGTTTCTTCGTCAACCTCCTGGTGCTGCGCGCCGACCTGAGCGGCGACCCGAGCCTCGACACTCTCCTCTCCCGGGTGCGCGAGGTGGCGCTCGGCGCCTACGGCCACCAGGACCTGCCCTTCGAGCGCCTGGTCGAGGACCTTCAGCCGCAGCGCAGCCTTGCCCGCAGCCCCATCTTCCAGGTGCAGTTCGTCCTCGGCGTGGGCGATCAGGAGCGCGAGCTCGCGCCCGGGCTGCCGCTCGTTCCCCGGGCGCTCACGAGCCGCACCGCCAAGTACGACCTGACCCTGGGTCTCGACTCCCAGGGCGGCGGGCTTCTCGCCACCCTCGAGTACCGCACCGACCTCTTCGAGGCGGCGACCATGGTGCGCTGGCTGGGCCACTTCGAGTCCCTCCTCGCGGCCGCCGTGGCCATGCCCGGCGAGCGGCTGTCGGATCTGCCGCTGCTCGCGGCGCCGGAGCGCCAGATGTTGCTCCACGAGTGGAACGACACGGCGACCGAGAGTCCGGCCGGTCTCCTTCACGGTCTCTTCGAGCGCCAGGCCCGCGAGACGCCCGAGGCGACGGCCCTGGTTGCTGGCCAGGCGCGGCTCACCTACGCCGAGCTGGACGCCGCCGCCGGGCGTCTGGCCCGGTCCCTCCGCCGCCGGGGCGTCGGGCCGGAGGTGCCGGTCGGAGTCTGCCTCGACCGGACGGCGGACCTGGTGATCGCCCTTCTCGGCGTGCTCAAGGCGGGCGGCGCCTACGTGCCGATCGATCCCCGCTATCCGGAGGACCGCCGCCAGTTCCTGCTCGCCGACTCCGGGGCCGCAGTCGTCCTCACCCGCACGGCTCTGCTGCCTCTCGTCGCCGGCAGCCTCGCCGAGGCGGTCTGCCTCGACGCCGAACGGGAGGAGGCCGCCGGCCTTTCCGTGGCTGCGACAGCCTTGGCGGGCAATCTCGCCTACCTGATCTACACCTCGGGTTCTACCGGCCGGCCAAAAGGCGTGGCGATCGAGCACCGCAGCGCCGTCGCCCTCGTGCACTGGGCGCGGAGCGTCTTCCCGCCCGCGGAGCTGGCCTCGGTTCTCGCCGCCACCTCGATCTGCTTCGACCTTTCGGTGTTCGAGCTGTTCGTCCCCTTGAGCACCGGCGGCACCGTTCATCTGGTGGACAACGCCCTGGCCTTGACCGGCGATTCGGCTGGCTTCGAGGGGCTGACCCTGATCAACACCGTGCCTTCGGCCATGGCCGAGCTGGTCAACTCGAAGTCCGTCCCCGCTTCCGTCCGCACCGTGGCCCTGGCCGGCGAGCCGCTTTCGCGGGCCCTGGTCGACCGCATCTACGCGCTGGGCACCGTCGAGCGGGTCCTCAACCTCTACGGGCCTTCCGAGGACACCACCTACTCGACCTGGGCGGTCATCCCGCCCGGCACCTCGGCGCCGCCGTCGATCGGCCGGCCGGTCGCCGGCACTCGCGCCTATCTGGTCGATCGCCGGTTCGCGCCTGTGGCCTTCGGCATCCCCGGCGAGCTGCTGCTGGCCGGTGCCGGCCTGGCGCGCGGCTACCACGGCCGGCCGGACCTCACGGCGGAGCGTTTCCTCCCCGATCCTTTCGCGGCCGAGCCGGGCGGCCGGCTCTACCGCACCGGCGACCTGGCGCGCTACCGCAAGGATGGCGAGATCGACTTCCTGGGCCGCATCGACCACCAGGTGAAGCTGCGCGGCTTCCGCATCGAGCTGGGAGAGGTCGAGGCCGCCCTGGCGTCCCACCCGGCCGTCGAGCGGGCCGTCGTCGCCACGCACGCTTTCGGACCGGAGGACGTCCGGCTCGCCGCCTGGGTGATGCCGGCGCCGGGCCAGGCCGTCGAGGCCGAAGCCCTGCGCGTCTGGGTGGGGGAGCGGCTGCCGGAGTTCATGGTGCCGTCGGCGGTGGTGGTTCTCCCGGCCCTGCCCTTGACCCCCAACGGCAAGGTGGACCGCCGCGCCCTGCCGCCGCCGGTCGCTTCCGGCAAGCTGCGCACGGCAGACTCCGAGCCGCGCTCGCCCCTGGAGGAGCTGGTGGCCGGGCTCTGGGCCGAGCTGCTGGGCGTCGAGCGCGTCGGGCTGCACGACGACTTCTTCGCCCTCGGCGGCCACTCGCTCCTCGCCATCCGGCAGCTGGCGCGCCTGGCGGCGGCCACGGGAGTGGACCTGCCGCTGCGCGCGCTCTTCGCCCATCCCACCGTGGCCTCGCTGGCGGCGGAGGTCGAGCGGATCCTGCGCGCGCCCGGCGCTCCCTCGCTGCCGCCGGTCGAGCCAGTCGCCGCGGCAAGCGATGACGCCCCGGCCTCGTCCGCCCAGGAGCGCCTCTGGCTCTTCCACCAGCTCGATCCCGGCGGCTCGGTGCTCAACGTCCCGCACGCGCTTCGCCTGAGCGGTCCGCTCCAGCCGGCGGCGCTCGCCGCCGGCCTCGCCGAGATCGCGCGCCGGCACGCCTCCCTGCGCACGACTTTCGTCTATGCCGAAGATGGGCTCCGGCAACGGATCGCGCCGCCCGCGGCGCTGGCCCTTCCCCTCGCCGACCTCGGCGCTCTGGCTCCATCCCACCGCGAGGCGGAGGCCCGGCGCGTCACGGACGCGGAGGCTCGGGAGCCCTTCGATCTCGCCGCGGGTCCCCTCTGGCGAGCCCGCCTGCTGCGCCTGGGCCCTGAGGATCACCGGCTGCTCCTCACCTTCCACCACGCCATCGTCGACGGCTGGTCGGTCGACCTTTTCGACCGCGAGCTGGCCGCTCTCTACCCGGCGGCCGGGTCCGGTTCGCCGCTGTCCGAGCCAGGTCTCCAGTACGGGGATTTCGCCGTCTGGCAGCGCCGCTGGCTCAACGACGAGACACTGGCGCCGCAGCTCGACTACTGGCGCCGGCAACTGGCCGGCATGCCTCTGGCGCTCGATCTCCCCGCCGACCGCCCGCGCCCCTCAAGGCAGAGCTTCCGGGGAGCGGCCCGCGGGCTGGATCTTCCCCCTGAAGTCGCCGTGGGCTTGAGGGAGCTGGGCCGCCGGGAGGGGAGCACGCTGTTCATGACGGTCCTTGCCGTTTTCGCGGCACTGTTGGGCCGCTACACGGGCCGGACGGACGTGGTCGTCGGCTCGCCCACCGCCAACCGCCACCGGCCGGGGACCGAGGGACTCATCGGCTTCTTCGTCGACAACCTCGTCCTGCGCCTCGATCTCGCGGGCGATCCCACGTTCCGCGAGCTGCTGCGCCGCTCCCGCGAGGTCTCCCTCGGCGCTTTCGCCCACCCGGACGTCCCTTTCGAGCGGCTGGTCGAGGAGCTGGACCCGGCGCGCGACAAGAGCCGCAGCCCCCTGGTCCAGGTGCTCCTCCTCGTCCAGACCGTGGGCGGCGAGCCGCTCCGTTTCGGCGACATCGCCGCCGAGCCGGTCGAGGTGCACACCGCCACATCGCAGTTCGACTTCACGCTCTCCGCCGTCGACGGCCCGCAGGGCCTGGCCCTGGCCGCCGAGTACAGCACCGACCTCTTCACGGCGGAGACCGTGGATCGGATGCTGACGCATATCTCCATGCTCTTTGCCGCCGCCGTGGCCGATCCCGAGCTGCGGCTCTCCGAGCTGCCGGACGAGATCGCCCCTCGGACGCGGCCGGCCGCCGTCGCCGCGCCGCAGGAGGCGCCGGCGGAGCCCGAGGCGACGGCTGAGACCGACCGCCTCCGCCGCCAGGCTCTCCTTGCCGAGCGCCGCGCGCGCCTGGCCTCCGCCGAGAAGGACCTGCTCGAGAGCCGGCTGCGGAGGAGGGGATGAGGGGCGGCAACGGCGCCAAGATCGCTGAGCTTGGCGACCGGGAGGCCCGGCTGGCGGAGCGCCGGGCCCGGCTGTCGGCGGACCAGCAGGCCCTCCTGGAGCAGCGCCTCCGCGCGCGCAACCCGCGGCCGGAAGAGACGGCTGCGGCGCCGGTTTCGCTGGTGGCGATCCAGTCTGCCGGGTCCCGGCCGCCGTTCTTCTGCGTCCACCCGGCCGGCGGCGACGTCCTCTGCTTCCAGGTGCTCTCCCAACACCTGGGTCCGGATCAGCCCTTCTACGGTCTCCAGTCCCGCGGGCTCGGCGCGGGCGAGGAACCGCTGGCGAGCCTCTCAGAGATGGCGGCGAGCTACCGGGCCGAGATCGTCCACGTCTCCGCCGGTCCCTACTATCTCGGCGGCTGGTCGCTGGGCGGCGCCGTGGCCTTCGAGCTTGCCCGCCAACTCGCGGCCGGAGGGGGAAACGTCGCCCTGCTCGCCGTCGTCGACGGCACTCCCGGCCCCTGGCCCCGAACGGAAGACGGGTTGGCCGAGGCCGACGAGCACGACGATGCCTACTGGCTGATGGAGATCGCCGACTACCTGCAACGCCTGTGGGGCGTCGATCTCGGCCTAACGTACGAGATTCTCCGCGCCCTGCCGCCGGCCGAGCAGGAGGCCCGCTTCCTGGTGGGATTGAAGAGCACGCCCTTCGCCGCGGCGGCCAGCCCCGAGCCGCTTCGCCGGCTGCTCCGGGTGTTCCAATCCAACGTGCGAGCCTTCCGGCACTTCCAGCCCGATCCCTATCCGGGGCGGATCACCCTCTTCCGGTCGGCGGCGGGAGAGGAGCCGGCGGACCCGACGCTCGGCTGGGGAGCGCTCACGCCGTGGCCGGTCGCGATCGAGACCGTTCCCGGCGACCACGTCAGCGCCCTCGCCGAGCCGCACGTGCGGAGCCTGGCCGCGCGGCTGCGCAACTGCATCGACCAGGCGCCGGGATTGGACCCGGCCGCCCGGATCCCGGAGACTCCATGACCCCACTGAAAGCGCGCCTGTGGAAGCTGTTGCGCTGGGCATTCCTCGTCCTCGCCGTGCTGCTCGTCGCGCTCGGTATCGTCTTCTACGTTCTCGTGCGCCGCGGCTGGCCCGAGGTCGACGGCCGGCTCGCCGTGGCCGGCCTTCAGGCCCCGGTCGAGGTGGTGCGGGTCGAGCCCGGAATCCCCCACATCTACGCGCGGAACGCGCACGACCTTTTCTTCGCCCAGGGCTACGTCCACGCCCAGGACCGGCTCTGGCAGATGGAGTTCAACCGCATCCTCGGCCAGGGCCGGCTCTCGGCGCTGTTCGGCGAGGGCGCCCTCGACATCGACAAGGCGATGCACGTCCTGGGTCTGACCCAAGCGGCGGCGCGGGACTGGCAGGTCCTGGCGCCCGGCACCCGCGGGCTTCTCACCGCCTACTCCGACGGCGTCAATGCCTACCTGCAGACCCACCGCGGCCGGCTGCCCATCGAGTTCACCCTGCTGGGAGTCGATCCAACCCCTTGGACGCCGATCGATTCGCTGACCTGGGGCAAGCTGATGAGCTTGAACCTCAGCCAGAACCACCCTTTCGAGATCCTGCGCGCCCATCTGATCAACAAGCTCGGCGAGCCGGTCGCCCGCCGTCTGATGTCTCCCTATCCGGCGGGTTCGCCGGTCATCGTGCCGTCCGCGGCTCAGGCCCTGGCCGGCTTTCACGCTCCACGGCAGACTCCGAATCGTTTCGCCGCGCTGGCCGCTCTCGCCAGGATCGCCGGCACGGGTCCGGCCTGGGGGAGCAACGGCTGGGTCGTCGCCGGCAGCCGCACGGCGAGCGGCCGGCCGCTGCTCGCCAACGACACCCACCTGGGGCTTCAGATGCCGTCGATCTGGTACCAGGTCGGCCTCCACGGCGGCGGCTACGACGAGGCCGGTTTCTCGTTTCCCGGCATGCCGTTCGTCGTCATCGGCCACAACCAGCGCATCGCCTGGGGGATCACCAACCTCTGCGCCGACGTGCAGGATCTCTACATGGAGAAGCTGGACGACCCGGCGCACCCGCGGCGCTACCTTTTCCAGAACGCCTGGCGCGATCTGACCGTGCGCCGCGACGAGATCGCGGTCAAGGGCAAGCCGAACGTCGTCCTCGAGGTGCGGGAAACCCTCCACGGGCCGATCATCAACGACGCCATCCCCGAGCTCAAGGGGAGCCCGCCCACCGCCATCCGCTGGCCGGCCCTGGGCGGTACCCACCTGATCGACGCGCTCGCGGCTCTCAACCAGGCGCACGACTGGCCGTCGTTCCACCAGGCTCTCGCCGCCTGGGACACGCCGAGCGTCAACTTCGTCTACGCCGACGTGGACGGGCACATCGCCTACCAGTCGACCGGCCAGATCCCTGTGCGCGCCGCCGGCCATCAGGGAATGGTGCCGGTTCCGGGTTGGGACGGCCGCTCCGAATGGCAGGGCTTCATCCCGTATGAAGAGCTGCCCAAGCTGCTCGATCCGCCGTCGGGCTTCATCGTCACCGCCAACAACAAGGTGGTGGGGGACGACTATCCCCATTTCCTCGCCTACGACATGGCCGATCCCTACCGGGCGCAGCGCATCACCGAGCTCCTTTCGGCCGGGCACCGCTTCACCCGCGAGGGCCTGCGCAACGTCCAGGCCGATACCGCCGGCCTGCCGGCCGCGGCCCTGCGGCCCTTTCTCCTGGCCGTGCCGCCGGCCGGCGAGCGCGAAAAGCAGGCGCTCGACGAGGTCCGCCGCTGGGACCTCCGCTACGAGCCGGAAGCGGCCGGGGCCTCCGTCTACGAGGTCTGGTACTGGTATCTCCTTCAGGACATCCTGGTCGACGACCTGGGTCCCAGCGTCTTCAAGGAGTACCAGACGGTGGGCCTGAGCCAGGTGCCGTCGATCATCGACCTGATGACGCGGCCGAATGACCCGCTGTTCGACGACCGCCGGACCCCCGCCGTCGAGCACCGCGACGACATCGTCCGCCGCAGCCTCACCCACGCCGTGGCCTGGCTTGCGAAGCGCTACGGCAGCGACCCCGCGGGTTGGACCTACGGCCGGGTGCATTCCGTCACCTTCGTCCATGCCCCCCTGGGGCAGAGCGGCATCGCCCCGCTGGAGCGCCTGTTCAACAGCGCCACCTTTCCCGCCCGCGGCACCGCCTTCACCGTCGACGCCGGGATGGCCGACTTCACGGCTCCTTTTGCCGTCACCTTCGGCAGCTCCCAAAGGGTGATCGTCGACTTCGCCGATCTCGAAGCGTCGACCTGGGTCAACAGCACCGGGCAGAACGCCCAGCTCTGGCACCGGCATCGCGAGGATCAGATCCCGAAGTGGGAGGCGATCGAAAGCTATCCGATGCACTTCGGCGAGGCTGCGGTGCGCGGCCATGCCGAGTCGCGGTTGACGCTGGTGCCGCGCGACGCCGTGGGGCAATGAGCTACCAACGCCCCACCCGGCTGCTCAACCGCGACTTCCTGCTGCTCTGGCAGGGCCAGCTCGTCAGCATGCTGGGCTCGCAGGCGTTCTCCGTGGCGATGATTTTCTGGATCAAGCGCCAGACCGACTCGGCATCCCTGCTGGGCCTCGGAATGCTGTCGCAATGGGTGCCGGCGATCCTCCTGGGACCCTTCGGCGGCACCCTGGCCGACCGCATGTCGCGGCGCCAGATCCTCATCCTGGCCGACCTCGTGCGCGGCGTCGCGGCGATCTCGCTGGCGGCTCTGGTGCTCACGATGCCGGGCCGCTCGGGGACCATTCTCGCCGGGCTGCTGATCCTCTCCGCCATCATGGGAGTTTGCGACGCCTTCTTCCGGCCGGCGATCAGCGCCTCGATTCCGGACCTGGTGCCGGAGGCGGATGTGACCCGCGCCAACTCGGCGAATCGCCTGACGCTCGACATCTCGACCTTCCTTGGCCAGGGCTCGGGAGGAGTGCTGTTCCGCCTGATCGGCCCGGGAGTTCTTTTTCTCGTCGACGGCATTACCTATCTCTTTTCGGCGGCAGCCGAATGCCTGATCCGGCTGCCGCCGCCACCGCCGGTGCCGAAAACCGCCGGCTGGCGGGAGGCCGGTGCCGACTTCTGGCGCGAGCTCAAGCTCGGGCTGCGCTATGTCGGGAGCCGCAAGGGGCTGCGCTATCTCCTTTTCCTGGCGCCGCTCGACAGCTTCTTCATGATCACCATCGTCGTGCTCCTGCCTTTTTTCGTCGAGGATTTCCTGCGCGTGGCGCCCGACTGGTACGGCTTCCTGGTGGCGGCCTTCGGCGGCGGCTCGGTTCTCGGCAGCATCGTGGCCGGCGTGTTCAAAGCCTCCGGCCGGCGGCGGACCTGGAGCTACCTGGTCTTCGCCCTGGGCTTCGGCGTCGCCGCGATCGGCCTCGGCCTCGCCCGTTCGCCATGGCTCGCGATGGCGTGGATCTTCGCGGCGGGCGTGATGAGCGGCTTCAACACCATCCAGGTTCTCAGCCTCGCGCAGCTCACCACGCCGAACGAGCTGCGCGGCCGAGTGCTCGGAATGCTCGAGACTCTCGGGCTCAGCAGCATGCCGCTGGCCGCCGCCACCGCCGGCATCGTCGCCGACCTGCTGCACCGCAACATCCCGCTGGTCTATTTCGGTTGTGGCGGCGCCCTGATCGCGGTGGCGCTCGTCCAGGCCGCCAAGGGCGAGGTTCGCGAGTTCCTGGCCTATGAGGCGCCGCCGGAAGACGCAACTGTGAATTCCGGGCCGAACCTGGAAACCAAGAGGAGTGAAGGATGAAACCGATGTCAGAGATCCCACGCCCTGCGGGCTCGCTGTTGTCTCACTCGCTGCGCTTCGTCAGGAATACGATGCAGTTCTACGAAGACGCCTTTCGCGAGTGCGGCGACATTTTTGCGACGCGGATTCCGGGTCTGGGGAACTGGGTCTACGTCTGCTCGCCGGATCTCGTCCAGGCCATGCTCGCGGCGCCGCCCGAGGTCCTGGCCGGCGGCGACATCGAAGGCTTCAGCCTCGCCCACGTGCTGGGTCACGGCGCGACCTCCCACCTCGACGGACCGCCTCACCAGGAGCGCAGGGATGTGATCTGCCCGCATCTCAACGCGCAAGCGAGCCGGCGCCAGACCGACGAAATCCGCCGGATCACCGAGCGCAGGTTGGCGGACTGGCCGGTGGGGAAGCCTTTCCCGCTGGTGCTGGAAACCCAGAAGATCGCCCTCGAAGCCCTGATCCATGTCCTGTTCAGCGCCGCCGATCCCGCCAAGGTCCGGCAGCTCGCCGATGTCTATGAAGACTTTTCCTTCAAGGGTCTGCGGTCGCCGGCCGTCCCCCATTCCACCCTGCAGGTCGACCTCGGACCCTGGAGCCCCTGGGGCCGGGTGAAGAAGCGGCAGCAAACGGTGTTCAAGGCGTTCGCGCAGGAGATCGACGCCCGTCTCGCCGCCGTCGATCGATCCCAGGAGGACGACCTCATCCTCGGCATGGGTCGGGCGCGCCTCGGGGACGGCAGCCGGCTGTCGCGCGAGATCATCCTCACCGAGATCCTCGACCTGCTGTTCCAGGGTCACGAGCTGACCGGCGACTCGATCACCTGGACCCTGAGCGAGCTCCTGGCTCATCCGCAGGTTCTGGCGCGCCTGCGCCAGGAGCTTGCCTCGGGAGACGGAGAGCGCTATCTGGAAGCCGTGGTCTACGAGGGCCTGCGCCGGCGGCCCACCAACCTCGCCACCAGCGTGCGCCGCGTCAAGCATCCGTTTTCCCTCGGCGGCTATCTCCTCCCCGAGGGCACCGTCGTCGGCGTCTGCTATCCGGCGCTGTCGATGCGCGACGATCTCTTTCCCAACCCCAGGAGCTTCGATCCCGATCACTTCTACGGCAAGAGCTTCCCGGTCGACGTTTGGAGCCCCTTCGGCGGCGGCCCGCACACCTGCACCGGCAAGGATCTGGCGATGGTGGTGATGAAGACCGCGCTGGCGACCATCGTCCAACAAGCCGAGCTCAAGCTCGCCCAGGACGAGGTGCGGCCGGTCCGCAACGCCTACTATTACGAGCCCAACAAGGGCCTCCTCGTGACGCTCGAAAAGCGGTTGTAGGCGCGGCGCCAAGTCGCTTTGATGTATTCAAGTCGCTGCGGTGATTGAAGAACGTGGGCCGCTGATCCGACAGCGGCCCACTGCTCAAAAGGAGGGATCATGGTCCGCATGGCCTTGGTGGTTTCTGTCATGCTCGCATCATTTCAAGGGCCAGCCCAAGGAAAGGAACGCCCCATGGAGCCCCCGACCTTTTATCGCACGATACAGATCGACGGGCTCTCCATCTTCTACCGGGAGGCTGGTCCGAAAGACGCGCCGACGCTTCTCCTGCTGCACGGCCTTCCCTCCTCATCGCGGATGTTCGAGCCTCTATTCGCCCGGCTTTCCGATCGCTATCACCTGGTCGCGCCCGATTACCCGGGCTTCGGCCACAGCGACTGGCCGGACCCGAAAAAGTTCGCGTATACGTTCGATCACTACGCTGAGATCATGAATCACTTTACGGAAGCGCTCGGGCTCTCGCGCTACACGCTGTACATGCAGGACTACGGCGGCCCCGTGGGCTTTCGCATGGCCTTGACTCATCCGGATCGGATTGCGGCCCTCATCGTCCAGGACGCTGTGGCGCACAACGAAGGCCTGGGAGCGAATTGGCAGCCGCGGCGGGCCTTTTGGGCCGATCGCGCTGCCAACGAAAGCACGCTGCGCACAAATCTCCTGTCGCTGCCGACGACGCGGACGCGCCACGTCGGGAACGATCCCAACGTGGAACGCTATGACCCGGATCTCTGGACCGATGAATTTGCCTTTCTCACCCAGCCAGGCCAGGCCGACATTCAAAGCGACCTCTTCTACGACTACCGCACGAACGTCGACGCCTACCCCAAGTGGCAGGCTTGGATGCG
>Ga0134121_10000354_pt1 | contig 53786 bp, 43 predicted proteins | sample KB301_FD_96463 | JGI IMG/M metagenome (GOLD analysis project Ga0134121, IMG submission 96463) | Terrestrial soil microbial communities without Nitrogen fertilizer from Kellogg Biological Station, Michigan, USA - KB3-0-1 | ecosystem: Environmental > Terrestrial > Soil > Unclassified ...
GCGCACGATGGCGGGCAGTTCGAGAAACTGGGGGCTCGTTTTGTCGATGCAGTCTACCGCGCCGGCGCGCAAGGCCTTGACCGCGAGCTTGGTCTGGCCCTTGCCGCTGACCATGATCACGGGGGTGTCACGATTCATCTCCATGATCTTGTCAAGAACTTCCAGCCCATCCATCTTCGGCATTTTGATGTCGAGAAGAATAGCATCGAAAGCTTTTTCTTTCACCATGTTCAACCCTTCGGCGCCATCACCGGCTTCTTCCACCTTATATCCCTCGTACTCTAAAATTTCACGTAAGGTCCTGCGTATGCTTTTCTCATCGTCAATTACTAAGATCGTCGCCATGAAAATATTTTAAGTGGTTTTGAATGAACAAAAGTAAGCACGATTCGGGTAACACGATTCGCGATTCGCGTAACGCGATTCGTGATTCGTCATTCATTATTTAATATTCACCCTATTAGTGATTCACGATGAAAGAAGAAGAAAATAATGTGCCGTTTTGGGAAGTGCGAATGAAATATATTCCGTTAGGCCAATTAGAGAGGTCAATGGTGAATAGTGAATGGTGCTCGTAGAGTCCAGTGGAAGGGGTGGATTTTTTCAGGTTACCCATCGCATCGTAAATAAATACAGAGGCCGGTTGATTTTGTGAACAGAAAACCTGAATGAAATCATTGGCAGGATTCGGAAAAATTTTCACGCTCGTATTTTCGGCGACTTCATTGATACCCGTATGAAAAGTGGTATCCTGATATTGTATTGAAGAAAGCACGGGCACGCCAAATACGTCCTGTGCGCCAAGTTGAAAAACAGGAGTGCTTCCGTTTTGCGCAAGCCATTTGTACTCATAAGATTTGAGGGTCAGTCCGGTTCCAAAACCCAGCGTATCAACATAGAATGAATCAACATCAGTGATTGTGGATTTTACCCGCAGCGCATTGAATGTTCCGGCGGGAGTTTGAATAGTTCCCCAGCCATCAACCTGGTTGACGCGATGGCGCTGCTGTGCGAAATAGAAAAGCCCGGGAAAGGAATAAGTAACAGAAGCATCAGAAGAATCTTCATTGCCAAAGTTGAGCGGAAACCGGTAAACGACATCCTTCGAGCCATAAGCTAAAGGAATTTCGAGTCCATTAAGTGTACCTCCATAGCCGGTAATTTCAAAGTAATCTGAGGTCTTTTTGTACATCGTATAAACATCCTGCAGAGCAAACCCGCCCGCCGAAAAATTTATTCCACCCTTGTCGGCAAGATTTGAAGTAAGGATAAAAACGACAAAGTACGTGAAGGGCAAACTTGATAAGCTGAGGAAAGTATCACCCAGCGAACTTACCGGAACAACACCGGAATAATCCCATGAATGATTTGCGCCGGTTTCATTCAAGTCAATGGTAAAATCAAGAACACAGTTGGTGCTAATGAAATCATTTCCGGCAGATGGCATGTCATTTTCCGTAATGGTTATTTGTGCGTTTAAAATGAAGGGAAGCAAGAGGAGGGAAGCGGATAAAAATTTTTTCATAAAAATATTTTTGAGTAGCAGGGATTGTAACTCCGCCGGAGTTTTTTTCAACTCCGGTGGAGTTAGCGGATAAGTAAATTATTTATTTCGATTTCTGTTTAGGATTCGACATCGGCGTCTCCTTCAACAAATTTCCATTAGCATCATACTCCATCGTTTTATCCGGAGTGCCATCTGAATGGTAAGTTTTCCAAACACCGGTTTTCTTCCCGGCTTTATAGCTTCCCTGTGCTGTCACTTTTTTGGTGGAATCGGAATATTCTTTCCATCCGCCCTCTTCAAATCCTTCAATATAATTTCCTTCGGCCTTCACATTACCGCTTTCATAATACAGCTTCGCCGGCCCGTTGATGTTTCCATTCTTGTACGTATACTCTACATAAATTTTCCCGTTGGGGTACGCCCAGCGATTCATGCTGTCCCGCGCGCCGTTTCTCCAGAAACCCTCTTCCTGCATTTTACCATCCGCTCCGAACACACGGCGCCACCCGTTGAGCACTCCGTTCGAATAATTCTCCTCGAGCTTGATCGTTCCATTGCGATTGTATTGATGCGACACACCATCTTTCTTGCCATTCACAATATTGTCTTCTTCTGATACTGCGCCGTTCACTTCAACCGCCACTACCAGGCCATTGATGATGTCCTGATGGTATTCTTCGATACGGCTGAGCATTCCGTTCTCGTAATACGATCGCCAAATGCCTTCCTTCTTTCCATTCAAAACCCTGCCCGTTTTCACTAAGCGTCCGGTGCTGCTGTAAATTTTCATCCCCACATCATTCAAATGCTGCGGGTCGCGAATGATTACAGTGTCATACCGAAAGACATTGACTTGCGGCGGCTCCGGATTTTGTTGTGCTACCGGGACCTGCTTTTTTGTTTGAGGATCCTGTACCTGCTGTGGCTGGTGCTGCTGCTGCGCAAACAGCGGGTATGAAAAAGCAACAAGTGCGAGTGCTAAAAAGTATTTCATTGTTGTGAGGTTTTAGATTGAGTTAAAATTGAAATGCAGCTTGCAAAAATAGAGAAGCGGAAGTTGTTTGTTTGGGAATGAGTAATCCGAGAAAGTTATCAGAGCCCAAAAATATTTTGAATTGTTTTTTGATGGTCGCTGAAGCCACAGCGCCAAGAGCATAAGAAGTATTTCCTCCGCCTGATAGAATAGCTGCAACCCGGAACGAATTAAAATTCCATTGGGGTTTCACGAATAGAAGCGGCAGCATGTCAATAGAGGGGCGATAGCTGATTCCTGCTGCGAGGATCATTCGCGGGGAAAATGAATGCAGATACTCGATGGAAACATTGAAAGGAATAATTGTAGTTCGCTTTCCTGCTTGCACCGTAGTTCCTGTTATTTTCAATATTGAATCTGAATTGAAGTGAAGTAATGATGAACTGTCGGAAGAAAAAAGGTTGAGCACTTCAATTCCTTCGAAGCGAATCATACTGTCAGCAGTATGGGTTCGCGTGTTTCGGTTCCAGTTGGCGAAACCAAGATCATTCACATAAAAATTCCATTTCGTTTTTTGAGAAGTGGAAAGAAATGAAATTTGAAAATCAAGGGCAGCACCAAAACCGTCGAATGAGGATGCCGGTGACAATGTAAAATCCGGATTAAAGAAATTAAGAAAGCCGCCATGGTTGGAAGAATCAGAAGCGATGAATTCGTAGTCGTAATCTGCATCGAGGTATTCCCCGGTTTCCGCAGTGAAAAGTGTTCCGTGAGCAATATCAATTTTCGTTAAGTTACGAACTCCCAGCAAAGAGATCCCTGTTCCGATTTCCCATGCAGAATTTGCAGAAGCAATTTTTTTCTGAACTGAAAAACTGAGTTTATCATAAGAGAAAGTATAGCTCCCCGTCTTGCTGAAGTCAGCAGTTTGTCCGGCAAAATGTGCATTGCCATAGAATATGGTGCTGAACAAATCATCAGTGAAATGTGTAAAAGAAAAAGTCCCTGTAGAAAAATTTAAATTGTAAAGAGCAGGGCTTCGATAAATAAAACTATCGGCGATCCAGCGATAGTTTAAATTGAATCCGGCGCTGAATTCGAGAACATTCATCTTGTTCAGCCTCGATGAAACATCATTCTTCTTTTCAACATCAAGAAACTTATTTCTGATCAGCCCGAGAGAGAAGGGAAGATTGACGTCAGATGAGCGGGCAACGCCTTCACCGCTAACGCTCAATTCCTTACTGAATACTTTCCCAAAGTCATCTTCATACAAATTGCTCAGGGAGAAAGCCATCTCATTCCAGTTATCCGGAGAGACAGCAGAAGAAGTATCCTGCGCCGAAGCGATGAAGGAGAGTAATTGCGTTATGATAAGAAAACTACAGGAGCGGTTCATCTATCAATAGCCGGTGTAAAAAGTAAAGAGTCCCGTAAGCTGAACATCCATAGAATAGTCGGCGTAAATTTTCAGGAACGTGCAATTGGGATGCGAAGCGGTATTGAACGTTGAAACCAAAACAGCTTTTGTCGCTGAGCGGATCCGCGCCATCTTCGCTTCATCAATAGAAGTAGTAAGGACAGATTTTGTTTTCCCGCTCACAACACACTGATCATTTAAGGGTGCCGCAGCGACTGTTTGCACCGATGTGAATAATACATCAAGAAGGTTGAAATTATCATCGTAAAAGTACAACTGCGGTGAAGCGCTGATCGGGAAGCCGTTGTACACGATCAGGTTGAAGGTGCCGTCTTTGATGGTGGCATCACCCTCTTCGGTTGCTCCTATGGTGAAATCCAATGTATCCACCAGCACAAGTTCGGAAGCTATGAGTGAGAGGGGAACGGTGACATCGAGATCAGCTTCAAGCCCGCTCGAGTCATAAGCAAAATCATGATAGTTGGAAATGTTGCCAAAGGGATTGATGAAAACGTCAAGCGAATATTTTAGCTGGGTAGGAAGATTTGAAACGAGAGCAGCGATGTTTGAATTGGAATTGTTCAGCAGAAAAGTAGTATACGATGGTGTGAACGGATTGTCTGTTGCGGGTGGAATGCTGAGCGGCTTGTTTAAAAGGGTCCATGTAAGCGGAATCTGGTTTCCGGTAGATGAATTGATCGAAGTCAGATTGTAGAGGTTGAGTCTTCCCTCCACGCCGATTCCATTTTTGATGGAGAGGTTTACATCTACGTTCTCCAGCGAAAGTGTTCCGCTCTTGATATTCTTGAATGCGGTGAACGGTGTTTCATCAGGACCCACATTCACAATCTGCTGACCGACGTAGCCGGAAATGTATTCGGGCTCGAGGTCTTTTAATGTGTAGTTGATGAAGAAGCTGTCGTTCTTTGAAATGGTCACCACCAATCCTGATGAATCAATGCTCGCGATCAGGTGACTGTAAAAGGTATTGTGATCAGTTCCGTACACGCCTGTGAGGTCAAGCGAGTAACCGGCCAGATCGAACGTCTGCGAAAAAGAACTCGTGCTTCCGCTCGGAGCGGCAGGAAGATTATGAATCAATGAAATAGAATTTCCTGAACCATCCGTGGCTGATGGCAGTGTATATTCAAAGTGTGATGGCTGCGGCAGCGTGCTCTGAATTTTAATCGTGAGCTGCCCTGATTTTATTTTGAAGTTATTCAGCTCTGCACCGCCGCTCAGGTGGTACGTAGTGAGGTTGTTATCGTCAATTAAATTCTGCGACGGGAATACGGCTGTTGCCGAATCTACTTTGATATCATGCGCCACCATCGTGATCGCGATGGCATCTGAGGTATCAATCAGTACATATCCTCCGGGACTTGACATATCAAGAATCTTCGCAACCAAAGTACCTTCTACATGCTTGCCGCTGAGGTCAATGGATTTGGTTTGGGTTTGGTTGGGAAGAAGGTTCAGGAACGTATCCTGCGTGAGCACTTGCTGATCAATTTTATTTCTCACCTGGAAAACGATGCTCGACATCGTCAACGGTAACCCGTTGTCGAGGGTGAGATCAATGTAACCCGATTCCACATCAGCCGACTGAAAAAATTGCGTGGCATCGAGGTCATTGTCGGGTGTGGATATGCCGCTGATAGCAGGTACCAGCAGGTTCGAGCCGTTGAAGAGGATGATGATCGCACCGGTATCACCCAATTGCTGGCACATGGCACCGAGTGTATAATTGAATGTGATGGTTTTGTTTGAAAGGTTAATGGTCTCTAAAGAGAAACCCACTTTGATGGTAGTATCCGGAATTTTTATGGCGAGATCGGTGAGTGATGCACCGTACAGTTTATTTCTTAACACAATCGAGACGGAGTTATCAGCATTGGTTTGGAGCACGGAGTCTGCGAGCAGGTCATCGAGAGTAAGCGAAGATTTCAGCAGCGGGGTGAGCAGTTGAGCATCCCAGCTCGGGTGTGTTGCAATTTGTTTTCTGCACGAAGAAAAAATAAGCGCACCGGCAACAAATGTTGCAAATGAAACCAGGAAAAAAATCTTTCGTGTAGCGCTCATGAATTGAAAGTGATTTGGGTGAAATTACGAGGAATGATTTTAATTGTTCAAAAGACGATTAGGGAGATAAAGTTCAAGTCCCATTACATTAAGAAATAAGAGTCAGCCGATTCATTTCACAAACCGGTCGAAACAATCTTTCCGGATTTAATCAAGCCACTGGCATTTCTTATATGATATAAATATACTCCGGCAGGAGATTGAATTGGAATCGTTACACAGGGCGCATCGTCAGGATTGCTTCTATACACCTGCTGCCCGATTGAATTTATTAGTATAAATGTGAACGACGCGCCGATGCTTGCGGTGTGACATACTTCTATTTGATCAGTGAACAGACTCGGCTTCACTTCAAATGCATTCTGCAAGTTTCCGGTTTCATTTGAGGTGTAGCAAGAAGTATAAGCGCCAAACTTTAATACGAGGTAATAATTGTATCCCGGTTCTACCTCATAGGCAACATACACGTTGTTGCAATCATCCATCGCCATCAGGTGTTTCTGCAACTGGTGACTGTCATTCACCAAGTGACTTTGGGTGCCAAGCACATTCCCGGAAGTATCGAGAAAGCAAATAAGGATGTTGTTAAAATCCCATCCGCTATTGGGGAAAATAGTTTCTGCCATAGACGCGCACAGGATTCCATCTGTGCCCATCATGAGATGACTGCCTTCGGCGGTAGATATAAAGTCATGAGTCCAGCCCCAGATTCCCGAGGCAGATAATTTTGTGATGGAGGCTTGCGGGTTATTGCTGTCCCGCTGAAAATAAAAGCTGCCTGAGTGATCACGAATGAGATCATGATAGTAATAGCCGGTTTCAGAATAGGACCATACGATAGTGCCGGATGGATCATACTGCTCAATAAATCCTGTAACAATTCCGGTGTTGCGCGCAACAAAAATATTATTGAGGGAATCGAGCAGGAGGGACTGAATGTTTGTGTTTAATAAATTTTTTGTCCAGAGCACATTGCCGTCCGGATCCAGTTTTTGCAAAGCAGAATTGTAATAAAGATATTCATAGCTGAGAACGAGGTTCTGGTCATGATCAAACAGGAGGTGAATGTTATGAATACCAACAGAATTGTTGATGACTGTTTGCCAGACCTCATTGTATGAAGGATCAAATTTGTGCAGCACAAATTCCTGTGACGTGTAGCCGGCATTCCATTTCCCGGTGATAAAATAAAGATTGCCATCGTGATCAAATTGCACTTCGCCCGCAATTGACTTATGATCTGTAGCGTAATCGGTATAGAAAGAGGATACAGAATCGCCCAAGGGGGTTATCCTGATAAACCTGCAACTGTCAATGCTGTATTCAACGGAGAATAGGTAGCCTTGTAAATCAAAACTGATTCCGACACCGAAAGTGCCAAGGCTGCTGGCATAATCTTCTATCAGTTCCCATTCTATAGTTCCATCCAGGTTGATCTTTGAGATGCGTGAGCCAATCGCCTGGTCATTACCCATTACATAAACAGAACCTCTATGATCAAACTTCATGTCAACGAGATGAGCTTCATAACCATTGGAGTTAAACTGATGAAGCCAAAGTTCAGAGCCCTGGGCAAGAAGCGTGAGGCGGATGAGAAGAACAGCCGGTAGTAATAAAATCACCTTCATAATGCTGCGGTTAACATGATTGAAAAGTAAGAATAAAAAGTTTATATCAAAGTTTCATTCATGCTCACTTCTCGACTCCGTTGTTGGTCTTTGCGCGGGAATCAGCATGGGCAGACCAACAACTGAAGCGCTGGATTATTATCTTTCGACTCAATAATTCGTAAATCACATTAAATGGAATCCGGCAAGGCGTACTTTTTCACAGCAACTAATCTCGAATGGAAAAAAGTCCTGGCAAATGATCGCTATAAAATGATCATCACTAACAGTCTGAAATTCCAGGCAGAACAAAAACGCATCGAGGTGTTTTCATTTGTCATCATGCCAAATCATATTCATCTGATCTGGAGAATAAATGAAACTCTGGTAGCTGAAAAAGTGCAGCAAAGTTTTATGAAGTACACAGCCCAATCAATAATTGAAGACATGAAGCGAAACCATAACCCTATGCTGAATGAATTATTGGTGAATGCTAAAGACCGGAGGTATCAATTGTGGGAACGGAATCCATGAGCAATAGAACTCTACTCTGAAGAAGTGATTTGGCAGAAGCTGGAATACATTCACAATAACCCTTGTAGTCCTAAGTGGAACTTAGCAGCACGACCGGAAGATTATAAATGGTCATCGGCAGCATACTATATTTTGAATCGTGATCATTGGGGGTTTATTTCAAACATTATGGGAGATGAGCGAAGCCGATAACAGCTCTGCTTCGGTTGTTGGTCTACCTCCGCTTATTCCCGCGCAAAGACCAACAACCGCTCGCGCGCGACTATCAACGAGAGTAGGAAAACCACCTTCATAGTGCTGCGGTTAACATGATTGAAAAGTAAGAATAAAAAGTTTAGATCAAAGTTTCATTCATGATCACATCCTTGTCCGTGGTCGGCGTCCGTCCCTGGTCGGCGTCCTCGCCGACCACTGTTTAATCACTTCTTCTACATTTACAAAAAACTTGCTCCATGAATTTAGGTGATTCGCTCATCCCTTTCCATCTCAAAGGCACTGATTCAAAGATGCACAGCAGCGATGAGTTGGAATCTATAAATGCATCCGTGATCATCTTCTCCTGCAACCATTGCCCTTATGTGCGTGCTTACATCACACGCCTGCGCGACATCATTCAGCAATATCAAAATCGCAGTGTGGGTTTCTTTCTTATAAATTCCAATGATGCAAAACATTATCCTGCTGATTCTTATCAGAACATGATTCCAATGGCAGAACACATTGGCATTGGCGGAAATTATTTGCACGATGAAACGCAGGAGATTGCCACCGCCTATGGCGCACAGCGAACACCAGAAGTTTTTCTCTTCGGCAAAAACAAAAGATTGGTTTACCACGGCGCCATTGATGATAATTGGGAGAAGCCTGATGAAGTTTCAATTAATTACCTCGCTGCAGCGCTCGATGCCGTGTTGAACAATCAGGAAGTGCTGGTGAACGAAACTCAGGCGCGGGGGTGTACGATCAAGTGGAAGAAATCAGTCAGCAGGCAGTAGGCTGTAGGCAGTAGGCAATAGGCAAAAGTGTCGTTGTCTTATTTCTTAAGTCTTGCATCTTACATCAGGAATCACTCATTTCACTAAAACAATTTTGTCGTGTGTAATTTCATTTCCCTGCTTTAGCAAAAGGGTATAAATTCCCGCATCAAAATTTTCAAGATTGAGATTCTGAGTTTGCTGGCCGGGATAAAAAATAGCTTCATAAACTTTTCTTCCCATCACATTAAAAATGAAGATGCTTCCTTCAGTTCCTTTTTTATCCGCAATCCATTTTATATCAACATTACCTGCATTTGGGTTGGGAAAGATGCTGATCAGATTTTGCGATGAAGGGATATCTGCACCTGACGTCACACTCAAATCAGCACACTCTGCTACGGCATAAGTATCATAATTGTAAACGGAGTTGCAGGAGTCACACATAATGCGTTTGAGGAAGCAACTGGCGCGGTTTGCTAAGTTCCATTGAGGATAACCACAGTGATTAAAACTCAGCGGCACTACATTCAACTCAGCACAAATGCCTGCCTGTGTTAGCTTGCTGTAGATCACGGATGATCCGGCAGTCCAATAAAACGACGTGCAAAAGCAACTGATTACTTGTCCATAAGCTATAGGCACTACGCAATCAAACTCGTCGTGAAAACTGATCACGGGAATAGTTCCATTATTTAATACAACACTATCCTTATTTACAGCGCCGCAATCATCTACCACTCCTTTAATGCTATAGGTATTCGTTAAGGTGTTGACGGCATTATCCAATGATCCAAGTGTGTCAGCGCACGAGGGACAAAATGCATCGGCTTCATCCTGGCTCCAGAATGTCGTGTGCAATGCTGTGATGGAACCGGCGCTGATTCCACCGGTAAATAAGTAGGAGGTATCAATTTCATAGGTGGTGGCATTGGCAGCCACATACCTCATGGCAGCCCTTGCATCCTGAACTGCACGATAAGTCGCAGTGATGAGTTTATTATTCAGTCCTGAACATTGAAGACAAATACTGAACCCATCCGTTGCCGGGCAATCCCAGCCCAGGCGGTAACTGATGGTGGCAGTTACAAAAGCCCCGGCGTGTCATTTCCATGCACAGGTAGTCCATATCGTGCCTGTCACCGGCGAGAAAAGAACCGCCGTGAATGAATAGAATGAAGGGCCGCTTATTGAGAGGATCAATACTTTCATCGGGATAAAACAAATCCATCTTCAGCGTGTCAACAATAGTGCTTGGCCAGCGCTCGGCCCAACCATACACGATGTTGCTATCAATTTTTATTTGACTGCTGTCAAAATAGTAAGCGGGAGCAAAACGGTTTTGAATGCAGTAATTGTTTTGAGAAAACAACAGATTCGATACCAGTATAAATAGGATAAAGAAGATTGTTCTTAGTTTCATCGAAGTACAAAATCAGGCAAAGATCATCTAATCGAACATACGCGTTGAGATAAACACTCACTATTAGTCATTCAGAGTTCGAACCATTTTTGAAATGGAAACAATAGAGATGACGTTTCTAAAGCGAGGCTGTCATTCCGACAGAGGAAGAATCTGTATCGAGGCTAAACAACAGATTCCTCCTACGTCAGAATGACACGAAGTGTGTTAACGTCATAGTAAGAAAACTTCTTGCTCACAGAGTCGGGCAGACAATTCAAGTAGAAATCCGGCAACGTGTAAAGCAGTTTCCTGAAAGACATTTTGAAGGGTGGATGCTCAATACAGAACGTTTCATATTCCCCTAACCTTTACATTTGACAACCCTGAATGGAAAGCTCATTAAAAAATAAGGTCGTCATCATTACCGGTGCTTCATCGGGAATAGGAAAAGCCTGTGCGATAGCTTTTGCAAATGCGGGATGCAAAGTGATGCTTGCCGCGCGTGATGAAGTAAAACTCACTACAGTGATGAACGAGATCACACAGAGAGATGGCATCGCAGCAGTGTGCAAAACCGATGTAAGCAAAGAAGAAGATTGCCAGCAATTAATCAATGCAACCATTAAGCAATTCGGCACCATCCACATCCTCATCAACAATGCGGGCAATTCCATGCGCGCACTTTTTTCAGAGGTAGATTTGAAAGTGCTGAAAGAATTGATGAATATTAATTTTTGGGGAGCGGTTTATTGTACGAAGCACGCGATGAATGAGATCCTGAAAAACAAAGGAAGCATCGCCGGCATCTCTTCAATAGCAGGATACAAGGGATTGCCCGGCCGGACCGGGTATTCTGCGTCGAAGTTTGCGTTGCAGGGTTTTCTCGAATCGCTGCGGATAGAGAATCTAAAAACCGGGATTCATGTGATGATTGTTTGTCCCGGCTACACGACTTCAAACATTCGAAACGCGGCATTGAACAAAGAAGGGATAGCACAGGGTGAAACACCTTTTGACGAAAGCAAATTGATGAGCGCAGAAAAAGTGGCGGATGAAATTGTTAAAGGTGTGGTGAAGAGAAAGCGAACAATCATTTTATCAATGCAGGGAAAAATGACGGTACTGTTCAACAAATTTTTCCCGCGCATGATGGATAGGATGGTGTACAATGTTGTGTCGAAGGAAAAGGATTCACCATTCAAATAAGAAGGATGGGGGCGCAGAACAAATTTTTGTATTACCGGAAGTCTCATCCCGATTGATCGGGACAAAATTCAAAATCCAAAATGATCTCGATCAATCAGGAGAGTTTGAAGTTGTCTTCTTTTTCCAGAGCATCAATTTCAATACTTACATTTGAATCCCCTTTCAAAAAAATTCTAACCAAAAAAATTTCAATATGAAAAACATTTTCACCCTGAGTTTTTTTGCCTCACTGATCTTTATGCAAAATGCATCTGCTCAATTTCAATTTATTTCTCCAATGCCCGGTTCAACGAACCTGACTATTGAGCACAACATCATCATTCGTGAAGGAAGCCTGCTGGATCAATCTTCACTCAATAAAAATCTTTTCGTCATTCGCGGATCAAAGAGCGGCGTGCATGATTTTAAAATGATATTGTGTAATGATGGAAAAACACTCAACCTCAATCCCACCTATCCCTTTACTTATGATGAAGATGTTGCTGTCACCATTGGGAAGGGACTTGTTACCGCAGAGGGAAAAACGGTAGATGGCTATTCTTTCAGTTTCAAAACACATCGTGAGTGGACAAAGGAAGAGCAGGAAAACATGAAGAATTTACCAGCCATTTTACTCAATGAGGACTTGAAAAAATGGGGTGATTTGCCTGCTGACAATTCGGGCGACAACGATTCGCGCGAGATCACCGGCATGTTCACCATCACCAACAACACCAATCCAACAGATGGCGATCTCTTCTTCGATACATGGAGCGGGTATTTTCTTGCTTCCACTTTTGACGGCATCAATGTCGTCACCAATCTTGGTGATTCTGTCTTTGAAAAAAGTCTCGCTGCCGGTTCTACCGATCTTCAGATGGGCAAGACGGGATACTTCTCTACTTTTCGCAGTGATCTCACCCGGTACGATGTAATGGATTCAAACTTCATTGTGGTAAAAAATTATTATGCCGCCAATGGCTACTCCGCTGATGTGCACGAGTTTCAAATGATAGCCAACGGCAACGCGTTCATGATTGCTGATGAAACGCAGATCGTGGACATGACGGTGTACAATCCGAATTATTCTCCTAACGCTACGGTGCAGGGAACGGTGATCCAGGAATTTGATCCTGATAAAAACGTGATCTTCGAATGGCGCAGCTTCGATCATGTGGCCATCATAGAATCAGAACATGTAAATCTTGGTTTCTCATACATTGACTATCTGCATACGAACTCCATTGACCTCGACACTGATGGAAATATTATTGTCTCGCATCGCCATCTCGATCAGATCACGAAGATTGACGTGAACACAGGAGATTTCATCTGGCGACTTGGTGGAATCAACAATCAATTTACTTTCATCAACGATGACGCTCATTTTTCATATCAGCATGATTGCCGGCGTATTGCGAATGGTCACATCACCCTGTTTGACGATGGTAACTATCACATTCCTGCTAAGTCATTCGCCAAAGAATACCAGCTTGACGAAGTGAATATGACTGCAACACTTGTGTGGAGTTATGACCATCCGGATGTGAACAATCATGTCGTGTATGATTTTGCAATGGGAAGTGTACAGCGGCTCAGCAACGGCAACACATTGATTGGCTGGGGATGGAGATCGAACACCGACCTGCCGAGTATTACGGAAGTAGATTCCAGCGGGAATATTCTCTGGGAATTGAAACTGGCAAGCAGCAAAAACATTATTTCTTACCGGGCACACCGGTATGAATGGCAACCCTGTGCGCGGCCAACACCCAAAACGATGAAGATAAAAGACCTTACTGACCATTCTGTAAGGCTCAAGTGGTCGCCTGTTGCAAATCCCACCGAGCAATATGAAGTAGAGTTTAAGAAACACACCGACAGCACCTGGAAGCATAAGAGAACAATTCCAACAAAGCAATACGTGAAGCTTAATGGTTTAACCCCTGACACGAAGTATGACTGGCGTGTACAATCCTGGTGTGATACAGTTGCCGGAACAGTTTCAAACTACACCGCAATAAAGAAGTTTGTTACGCTTGCACTAAAGCCTGCAGCACTCAATAGAACATCGCCGGTCGAAATTCAGCTCTATCCGAATCCCGCTCATGATGCGATCACCATAGAGAGCACCGGAAACATTTCACAGGTGCGTGTGATGAATTTGCTGGGGCAGCAGGTGAAGAAAATAATTTTGGGAAATGAAGATTCCAATCAGTCAGTTCAACTTTCGCTCGCCAATCTTCCCCGGGGAAATTATTTTGTGGAAATAACTACTGATCAGAATAAGGAAGTAAGAAAGCTGGTGGTGGAGTAGCTTAGCTTATCGCCTTTTCTTCGCCGCAGACAGTGGACGTAACTGCTGCACTCTCTCAGACCAATAGAGCAGTAAAGGGGATTTGACAATGTCCAGAGACAAACGACAGAAACGCGACCTGCATGCACTCAATGAGGATGGCATGGTCCTGTGCAACCCGCGCGACAAGGAAGCTGCGCATCGGGCCGAAACAGAAGGCATTGCCACCCAAGATGATTCCGCCGTGACGTGCCGAAATTGCCTGGAGTTATTATATAAGCGCAATAAGGAGCGACAGGAGGAATGAAAACCAGCCAACTCAAGTTCAACTTTTACGCAACAATCTTCGATCACAAAGCAGTATCTTCTCTTATATCAATGGAAGGGGACGGAATGAAGTGTGAGCGTGCATGGTCACCCCTACGGCCGGTAACAATTTGTGATTAGTTAGGGATTTGTAATTCAGGTCAAATTTTTGCAAGGGTATTTTTGAAAACCTGATATTTCTATAAACCGAAATCAAAGTATGAAAAAAACTTACTCTATCATTATAGCTATTCTACTTGCTCCATTTGCTCATGCGCAGTTTCAATTTGTTTCTCCGCGTCCGGGCTCTCAAAATCTACCTGTAGAGCACAACATTATTATTCGCCCCGGCGGAACCAAGCTTGAGCCCTCATCCGTGAAGTCTTCTCTCTTTATCATTCAGGGTTCGAAGAGTGGTCTTCATGCTTTCAGGTTGGTGCTGTGTGACGACGGCAAAACGATCAACCTCAATCCGAAGATCCCTTTTGCATTTGACGAGACTATCTCTGTTTCTGTTTCAGAAGGTCTGAGGACTATGGACGAGCATGTAATTGATGCATACTCATTCAGCTTCACTACACACCGCGAATGGACTGCTACCGAAGAGAGCCAGATGAAGCATGATGATAGCCTGGTACGGCAAGAAGAATCTAATTATCCACAGAATGATGATGATGGTGAAGGTGATGAGCGCAAGATCATTGGCATGTTCAACATTACTAACAACACAAACCCATCACCCGGCAATATTTTTTTCGATTGCCGGCCTGCGGTATGGGGGATTTCACCATACAATTCTATTTCCATGATTAACAACGATGGCGATTCTCTTTTTCAGAGGACGTTCAGTCCTGTCCCTTATGATTTTGAGTTGGGTAAGAATGGATACTTCAAAACCTACCAGGGAAATATCCAGACGGCTTTAGTCATGGATTCCAATTTTGCGGTAATTGATTCCTATGCTGCGGTCAATGGCTATACCGGCAATCCTCACGACCTGGAAATGGCTGCAAATGGTTATGCCTTTCTAATAGTCAGTGATGTAGTGTCGATGATGGTTCAAATGGATGATTCAACTTTTGAAGAAAAAGATGTTAGCGGAACGGTGATCCAGGAATTCGATCCCGATCACAATGTAGTATTTGAGTGGCGCAGTCTTGATCACGTTGGACTTGATGAATCGGTGCATGTCAATTTCGATGTCAGCCTGATAGATTACATCCATACCAATTCTGTTGATGTGGATACCGATGGAAACATTATCGTTTCCCATCGCCACATTGACCAGATCACCAAGATTGACGTGAACACGGGTGAATTCATCTGGCGCCTCGGCGGCCTTTACAATGAATTCACTTTCACCAACGACTCTGACAGGTTCTCTTATCAGCATGACTGTCGCCGGATTGCAAATGGAAATATTACTCTGTTTGACGATGGAAATTATCATGTGCCGTCAAAATCTTACGCCAAAGAGTACCAGCTTGACGAGGTGAACATGACGGCAACACTAACATGGAGTTATTCTCACCCCGATGTGAACGGGCACGTCGCATACTATTGGGCCATGGGAAATGTTCAGCGGTTGCCAAATGGAAACACTTTCATCGGCTGGGGTGACAGAACACATACAGCACTGCCCAATATTACGGAGGTGGATTCTGCCGGCAATATCGTTTGGGAATTGAAGATGGCGAGCAACCAAAATTTGATTGACTACCGCGCACATAAATATGATTGGAATCCGTGTGCGCGTCCAACATTCATTTTATTGAACACGATTGATATCACGAATCAATCCGCAAAACTCACGTGGGTTGCCGTAAAGAATCCATCGCAGCAATACGAAGTCCAGTACAAGAAGCATGTTGACTCAGTTTGGTTTGATGAGAAAGTAGATGCCTCGCAGCACTTCCTCGACATTTACAATTTAGAGGCGAACACAGAATATGATTGGCGTATTCAATCCTGGTGCGATACGGTTTCAGGGATCGCTTCTCACTTTACCGACACCGTTAACTTCACTACGCTCTTACCGACCGGGATAAATGACGCGGGTATGAATGATGTAGAGATTTATCCCAATCCGGTCAACAACATGGTGACCATCACGTGCACGTTCAAGGTCTCAAAAATCCGGGTGGTGAACTTGTTAGGGCAAGAAGTGAAAAATATTTTTGTGAATGAAGAAACAATGGATCAACCGATTCAGATTTCTGTTTCAAATCTTCCATCGGCAAATTATTTTTTAGAGGTGACAGGTGAGAAAACCAGAGAAGTGAGAAAGTTTGTAGTGGAGTAGCCCGTAAACTTTTTTTTAATGAATGAAGCCGGTGAAAAACTCTCAACTAATTTCAAATTTCAACTCAAACCACAACTCACTTCACCTCTTCCTTCCTCACCAATTTCCCCTCCTCATCATAATGCATTACAGTGCCCGCGGGTTTTCCATCCACATAATTTGTCTCCGTCATCAGGTTACCGTTCTCGTAAAAAGTTTTCCAGTTGCTTGCCGGCAATGCATTTTCATACGCACCCACATCTTTGATCTTGCCGCTCTTATAGTATGACTTGTAAGGACCGTTTTCTTTGTTGTCTTTGAAGTACACTTCTTCCTTCAGCTCACCGCCATCATAATAATAATACCATAAGCCATCCATTGTGTTCTTCACATATTGTCCCTCTTCTTTCATCTTTCCATTTTCAAAAAAAGAATTATAGGGACCTTCGAACTCGCCGTTCCTGTAGTGCTCGATAATCATCACTTGTCCGCTGTCGAAAAAAATCCTGCGCTCACCATTTTGAATTCCATCGGAGAAGACAGCCATCTCACTCAGTTTTCCCGAAGGATAATACTTGTAAAGTGTATCGGTGATTTTATTCTCCCTGTATTTTCTGCGCTCGATGAGTTTGCCGTCTTCCCCGAAAAGCTGATACGGTCCGTCTTTTACATCCGGGCTATCGGTCTTCACCGAATAAATTTCATGAATCTTTTGTCCGGCACTGTCATAGTATGTCATTACCTGCTTGCTTTCTTTTTTGCAGGAGAAAAGAAGGGTGAGCGTGAAAGGGAGAATGAGAGTGAAAGGGAGAGGGCAAAATTTCTGCATTGATTTCATCATGAACATTTCTTTGAAACAAAAATAAGCATCACAAAGGTTGATCGAGTGATTGAATTTTATTGCCTTCTCTCTCCAGTCATTCAGAAGGAAACTTCTTTACACATTGACAGATCTCTGCCTAAATTGTCAGAAGTTTCCTTCTGAATGACCCGAAAGAAAACGAAAGCATTTTACATTGCTTCTAAAAATTCCTTTCCTTTATCCGAAGAAACTTGCACTCACTTCGAACTCCAAATTTCAAATCTCAAACCTCAAACCTCTACCTTCTCCCGAATGGAAATCCTTCACCAATGGATCGAAGATGCCTGGAACGATCGCACGCTGTTGCAGGATGAAAAAGTGAAAGAGTTTGTGCGCAGTGTGATCGAATTACTCGATACCGGAAAAATTCGCGTGGCAGAAAAGATCAGCGGCGAATGGCAGACGCATGAGTGGATCAAGAAAGCCATCCTGCTCTACTTTGCCATAATGCCCATGGAAGAAATGCAAGCGGGGCCACTTTTTTTCTATGACAGAATTCCACTAAAGAAAAATTATAAAGAGCTGGGCGTGCGCGTGGTGCCGCATGGTGTCGCTCGCTATGGAGCGCACATCGCGCGCAATGTGATCTTGCTGCCTTCTTATGTAAATATAGGAGCGTATGTAGATGAAGGCACGCTCGTAGACACCTGGGCGACGGTAGGCTCATGCGCGCAGATCGGGAAGAATGTTCACCTCAGTGGCGGCGTAGGAATTGGTGGGGTGATCGAGCCGGTGCAGGCCAGTCCCGTGATCATCGAAGACAATTGCTTCATCGGCTCACGCTGCATTGTTGTGGAAGGCGTGATTGTGGAGCACGAAGCAGTGCTCGGTGCAAACGTCGTTCTCACTGCCTCCACGAAAATTATTGATGTGACGGGAAGTGTGCCGAAAGAGCTTCGTGGTAAAGTTCCAGCGAGATCGGTAGTAATTCCCGGAACCATTCCGAAAAAATTTCCTGCCGGAGAATTCCAGGTTCCCTGTGCGCTCATCATTGGCGAGCGTAAGGAATCTACCGATAAAAAAATTTCTCTCAACCAGGCGCTTCGTGATTTTAATATCCCGGTTTAATACAAGACTGCAATTGGGCTCTGCTAACCGACCGCGGTCGCTCAGACCGCGTCGGTTTGCTAATCGGTGCAATCATTTTTAATCTGCTCAATCATCTTCTATATTTGTCGCGTTGAATGGTTTCCTGATCCCGATACATCGGGACGGGATGAAAAGGGAATGAGGTGAGAATCCTCGACAGTTCCCGCTGCTGTGAGCTTCATTTGTTTTTCAGTTTCTCTCTGAGTCACTGCCCCGATATATCGGGGTGGGAAGACCAACTGAAAAGAAGCAAGTCAGAAGACCTGCCACTCATCATCACATTGATTTCTGCTTTCGGGATAAAAGCGAATGAGTTTGTTACCTCTCATTCTCCTGATCGCTTTCTTTTAACGCTGCTGCGGGTGACGGCAGAAAAAAAACTTAACACATGAACCTCTCAGTAGGCAGTAGGCAGTATGCAGTAGGCAAAAAAATTTTGCTCTTCGCTTATTCACTATTCACGATTCACCATTCACTCTTAGCGCAGGATACATTGCGGAAGGAAATTCCCGAAGTGATTGTTACCGCCACACGCACTTCAGAGAACCCCAACAATGTTGGACGAAGTGTTACAGTAATTCAGAAAGATGAAATTCAAAAGCTGCAGTCAAATGATCTCGCACAGTTGCTTTCGATGCAGCAGGGAATTTCGGTTACCGGTGCGGGAGAAAATCCCGGAATGACAGAGACAATTTTTATGCGCGGCACCAACAGCAATCATTCGCTCATGATGATTGATGGCGTACGCATCACCGATCCATCTACTGTGAATGATGCGCTCGATCTTGCAGAAATTCCTGTTTCAGGATTTGAGCAGATTGAAATCGTTCGCGGATCGCACAGCACGTTGTATGGCTCCTCTTGTATTGGGGGAGTGATCAATTTAATTTCTGCGGGAAAACAATCGCCGGGATTTCATACCGATGTTTCTGTTCGCAGCGGAACTTTTGGTGCCGAAACATTTTCGCTCGAAGAAAATCTTCATCTCAACTATTCATGGAAGAGCGGTCTTTATGCGAACCTTGATTTCTACAACATCAACGTACAGGGATTGGATGCAACAGTGGATACAGTTACAAATCCAAATGCCTTCAAGAGTTTTGATCAGGATAATTTGAATCTGTTAAAAGGATCAGCTAAGGTTGGTTTTGTCCGCAGGAGTCCTGATGGAGAGCATGAAAAGTGGAACGTGTTTGCGACTTACGGTTACACGGATGAGAGAAATGACTTTGACAAGACGGGATGGAAATACAATAGCTCATTTGGTCCCAATCCGCTTGCATACTATGATGGTGACAGTACAAAAATTTTCACAACGCGACATCTCATTACGTACAATGCTTCTCACCAATTCTCAAAAATCTTTTCTCTTTCACTCAATGGTGGCTATACTTCATTGTCACGTGACGTCATTGATGACTCCTCCATTGTTGATCAAATGGGAACCTCCGATCAAACATTTCTACATGAACATCATTCAGGCAGCAACACCAATCATGACCTGCAATCAACGATTTCCCTGGAGCATGTAAAATTCATTGCCGGTGCTGGATGGATGCGAGAGTCCATGACCGATACCATATCCTTCTATTCGAACAGTTTCTATGGCGCATTTATTTCGGGATCGAACTTAGATTCGCTCCACCTTCATGATGATCTGTTGCATGCTTATGCGCAGGTGGAAATTAAAGGCTCGATCATTTCAAAAAGCCTTGCTGCACTGAGTTTGATTGCCGGCACCCGGTATAACCATCACAATTTATTCGGGAATGCAATCAACTATGAAATCAATCCCTCTTACCAGCTTGCAAAAGATGCATTAATCTATGCCTCCTTCTCTTCTGGATTTAATGCCCCCTCTTTGTATGAGCTTTATTCGCCTGAATCATATTATGCCTCTGGTATTACGCGCGGGAATCCGAGACTGCAACCGGAGATTTCTCATTCGTTCGAATTTGGATTCAAGCAGCAAATTGAGGATTGGTTTCAATTTGCAATTGCTCTTTATCAAAATGAAGTGAGGCATGAAATTGAATATGTGTATTTGTGGGATAAGAATATTGGAATCGATACTCTCGGAAATGACCTCTATCGTGACGATTACCGCGGTGACTCTTATTTGAATGTCGGGACACTTCAAAGCAGGGGCATTGAAATTTCTTTTTCTTCTAAACTTAACAACCGCTTTTCTCTCAGCGGAAATTTGAATATCGTGAGTGGAAAACTTTCTTATGATCCTTCCGATGTTGACACTTCCCATACGGCAGGTAATCACGTTCAGCTCTTCAACAACGGAATCTTTCTTACTCAGGAAATTGAGAGCATCGGATTAACAAGACGACCAAGCACCGCCAATTTCTTTGTCTCATACACGCCAACTGCGAAAGCAAGTTTTGAAATAGCATCACAATGGAATGGTCCGCACACTGACATTTATTATGATTCGAATCTTGGTCCCTTTGGTGCATTGAACACCGTTGCGATTGAAGATTATGTATTGTTTGATTTTCTCGCCAGCTATCAATTCAACAAAAAATTTTCCGTAGCGCTGAAAGCCGAAAATATATTGGACACGAAGTTTACTGATTTGCGGGGATTTACCTCCCGAGGAAGAGGTTTTTATCTTACACTTCATGCCTCCTTCTGAAAACAAAATGGCGGAGTATCGATGCTCCGCCATTTCAATTTCTTTTCGAAAGAATTTCTAAACAGCTTTCACCGGTGTCAAAACTTTTTTGAAGATCAGTTCATAACTCCCAAACAAAATTCCACTGTAGATCAAATCGCCATATAATGCGCTAAAATTATTGTCCCGGTAAAACTTAAGTGCTTGCGCATAACTCTCAATGACTCCCTGCAAATTATGCGGATACATTACTGTAGGATAAACCAGGGCAAAGTTGGTGACGAGAAAGAAAATCACCGATGATCCAAGTGAGCCAAGGATCACAGTCACCACATTTACTCTGTTCTGTAACAAAAAACCCAGGCAGGTAATCAGCATCAAAGCCCCATACACCACAGCGATGCCCGGATAAAAACCAAGAAATACATCGGTGATGAGCATGGCAATTAGCGGAATTACAAATGCAAGTCTCTTGTCGCGAATTTCAGCACCACTGAAAAGCGCCATCGCGATGATTGGAGTGAAGTTCCAGATTTCAAATTTGTTTGTCAGTAAGCGGCTGAAGGCTGCCAGCAAAATCATGATAGTAACAATGAGAAACTGCGGTGAGAAATTCTTTTTCATGCGCTTTAATTTGCGGATGTAAAATTAGACAGAAAAAAATTACAGACAACAGTTCTTCACGCCCGGTTAATCAGAAGTTCCGTTTCTCGAAGAAATAGAATTTCTTAGCACAAGGTTTTCTTCACACTAAATTCTTTTTTCATGATTCCACAAACGCCATGGATTGAACGCACATTCAATTTCGATTTTCCTGCCGGACTTTATCCTTGTATTCTGGAGCGACTGCGCGGTACTCCAGCGCGCGTAAAAGAAATGGTTGCAGGTTTGAGTGAGGAAGTGCTGATAAGAAAACCAAACAATAAATGGTCAATCAAAGAGCACATCGGTCACCTGGTTGATATAGAAGAGTTACATGAAACCCGTTTGCAGGAATTTATCGAGTCAAGAGCAACGCTCAGCCCTGCAGACATAACGAATCAAAAAACGAATGAGGCGCATCACAACGATAAAACCATGGAACAACTCCTGACGGAATTAATAATATCCCGCCAGCATTTCATTCACCAACTTGAACAGGCAAGCGATGACTTAGTGAAACGAAAATCTTTGCACCGGCGATTGAAAGTTCCTATGCGATTAGTGGATATGGTCTATTTCATTGGTGAGCATGATGATCATCATTTGGCGAGGGCGAGGGCATTGAGTCGTTGAAATCTTGTGAGTAACTATAGGAATAACGGAAGGCCTGCTGCGCCGCTTTTGAAAGGCCATGTTAACAACAGTTAAAACCCGTTAAGTAAATAGTTTTTAATGATTTCATAGGAGTCAGAATATCTCCTTTCATTAAATAGCTGCTTCAAAGTGCCTTCGCTATAAAAAGTGCAAGTATAGCAGAGAATAAATTTCCTTTTGGAATGGGCTATGGCGTCAATTTTATCGACTTCTCCGGGAGAAAGTTTGAGGAGTCCGTTGAAACTGTAATGACTTAAAAGAATAGCGCTTAAGACCTGTTCATAATCGGAGCCTTCAAGAAGTAACTTTCTAACTGTAACGGAATCTTTTAATCCAGAAACGGCTTGCAAAGTTTGAATCTCTTGAGAAGTCTCAGTGTCATACCCACAAAATACTTGAAAGAAAATTTGATCATCCTTTTGTTTTTGAGCATAGCCATCACTTGTAACACATATAACTAACATGAAGAGTATGAATTTCATGAAGTTCTATATAGCTGCTAATACCAAACTCATTTCAAAACTACTGTGGGTCAAACTATTTTGAAAGCCATTGAGAATATTTTTTCATTACCTCCTGATGACTGATTAATTCCCCTTGATCTGCCTGCTCAATTGATTCTTTGTTGTTGAATTGATTGCGGAAGTTCATCTCAAAAATCGTTGTCAGAAGATTCTAAGGCTGCTTTAAGTTTTTCAGCTTTGATGTTCATACCCGACTCTTTTCTTCAACTGCAAATCAAAATGAAATTTCGCTTGCAGAAACTCTGAAATCATTTTTCCTTCTTCTTAAAATCCAGCGACAGAGAATTCACACAGTAGCGCAATCCCGTTGGATTCGGCCCATCATCAAACACATGCCCAAGATGTCCTCCGCATTTCGCACACATTATCTCAGTTCGACTCATTCCGTGACTGCGATCAGTTTTTGTTTCAATCACTCCTTTGTCAATAGCATCGAAGTAGCTCGGCCACCCGCATCCCGAATCGAATTTATTCTCCGAAGAAAACAGTGGAGTGCCGCATGCCTTGCACACGTAAACTCCTTCTTCATGATGATCATTATACTTTCCGGTGAAAGGCCGTTCAGTTCCTTTTTCGCGAAGCACATAATATGACTCAGGATCGAGTTCAATCCGCCATTGTTCTTCACTCTTAGAAATTTTTTCGTTCATGATTGGCTTTATTTTGATTTCGTTATTAAGTAACCCATGCGGGTTCTGCTAAGTTCCAAACCTGCCCGGTAAAAAACATTTTCATCTTTGACACTGCAAATGTAGTTTTAACCAAACCCCGTGAGTGTTGTTTACCTTGCACCATGTATGGCAAAGAGAAAATCATCAGGCTATATTGTTTCCATAGGTACGGCTGTGCCTTCGTATAGCTATCCTCAGGACTCGATTGCTGATTTCATGATTCAATATTTTGGGTTGAATGAGGAAACTTCGAGAAAAGTTTCAGTCATCTATAACAAGACCGGCATTGATGTCCGGCATTCGGTCTTACCTGATTTTCATCGGAACGGCGATTCTCGCCTTTTTAAATCTTCAGAAAAAAATCCGACACTGAGTGAGCGAATGAACATCTACAAGCAGGAAGCAGCCACGCTGGCAACAAAGGCCGTGAAGGATTGCCTTGAGCACCTTCCTGAAAAATCAGGCAGAAAAATATTGCCGATCACACACCTGATCACCGTGAGCTGCACTGGCATGTCGGCTCCCGGTCTTGATATTGAGTTGCTCCAGCAACTCGATCTTCCCGCCGATGTACATCGGACGAGCGTGAACTTCATGGGTTGCTATGCAGGGTTTCATGCATTTAAAATGGCGAACAACATTTGCAAGGCCGATGAAGATGCAACGGCTCTCGTGGTGCTTACTGAATTATGCTCGCTGCATTTCCAGCCGGATACAAATGCAGAGATGATGGTGGTGAACTCACTGTTTGCCGATGGCGCCGCTGCTGTTTTATTTTCCTCGGAGAAAAAAGCAAAGAAGCTGAAAGGCCAGAAGCTCGAAGTGCTGGGATTAGGCGGAGAAGTAATTCATCATGGTGCCTCATACATGACCTGGAATCCAAGCGAGGAAGGATTTCTCATGGGACTTGATGCCCTGGTGCCGCAGGTGATTGAAGAGAATGCAAATCGGATGGTGAGTGATGCCCTGAACAAATTCGGGCTGGATAAAGAAGATGTGACTCATTGGGCTTTTCATCCGGGAGGAAAAAAAATTCTTGAGGCCACAGAACGCTCGGTCGGCCTAACACAAAATGATCTCAGACATTCTTATCGCGTCCTTCGCGACTTTGGAAACATGTCGAGCCCTACTATCTGCTTCGTGCTTCAATCGCTGCTGGAAAGTGATGTGAAAGGAAAAAAGCGTGAGTACATTTTTGCTGCGGGTTTTGGCCCCGGCATTACCATAGAAACTGCTTTGCTCAAACCGGTTTTGAATGATTGATTTCTCTCAGCGTCATCCTGGCCCTGAATTGATGGATGGCAATGATATCCCTTCAAAAGATCTTTTTCAGAATTATCGCGAGCTTCATTCAGTAAACAAATGGCTGGGTGGCTATCGAATTACTTTGAAGGGATTGTCAGGACTTCTTCATGAGACGAATCGAAATTATTCTGTGCTCGATGTGGGTTGCGGCGGGGGAGATATGTTGAAAGAAGTTTTGAAATGGAGGAGAAGAAAAAAACTACAATTGCAATTGACAGGAATTGATTTGAGTGCGGCGGCTATTCAGTATTCGAAAAATAATTCAGTGGACATCAACTGGATTCAGCAAGATGTTTTCGATCACCTGAAATCCGGAGTGAAGTACGATGTAATTATGAGCACGCTGTTCATGCATCATTTTTCAGAGGAGAAAATTGCAGCGTTGCTGAAGTTGATGTGGCAGTCCTGTTCAGCAGGAATTATCATCAACGATTTGCAACGCCATCCGTTAGCATATCACAGCATCAGGTGGATCACAAAATTTTTTTCAAAATCTTATTTGGTGAAGCATGATGCTCCCTTGTCAGTGTTGCGCAGTTTTAAGAAAGAAGATTGGAAAAGTATTTTTGAAAGAACAGGGATTTCAACTGCTGAGATTCAATGGCAGTGGGCCTTTCGGTATTTGATTGTGATTAAAAAATAGTTGCCACGAATTGTCGCGAAGAAAGACCAGTATTAATTCGTGTAATTCGTGGCGAAGAATAGTATGCAACAGTTTGACGTGATCATCATTGGAGGCGGACTTGCAGGGCTTTCCTTTGCAATTCAATTGGCAGAGTTAAAGCGGAAAGTTTTATTGCTGGAAAAAAATAAATATCCGTTTCATCGTGTGTGCGGTGAATACATTTCCATGGAGTCGTGGAATTTTTTAGAGCGGTTGGGAATTCCGCTGGAACAAATGAACCTTCCGATTATCACCAACCTGAGAGTAACTTCATTGAAGGGAACAGCAATTGATCATTCTCTCGATTTGGGAGGATTTGGTATCAGCCGTTACACGTTGGATAATGCACTTGCTTCCATCGCCAAAGGAAAAGGAACCGAAGTAAAAGAAGAATGTCGCGCCGAAGAAATCATCCGGGAGGGAGAAGATTTCATTGTAAAAACAAAAGATGATGAATACACAAGTCCCGTTGTCATTGGCGCTTTTGGCAAGCGTTCAAACCTGGATAAGAAGCTCAATCGCAGATTCGAATTAAATCCACAGCCGCCTTCGAAGAATTGGGTAGGAGTGAAGTATCACATCTCCGCTGACCTTCCTGAAAACAGAATCGAACTGCACAACTTTGAAAATGGCTACTGTGGTATTTCAAAAGTGGATGGGGGAAAATATTGTTTGTGTTATCTCACAAAAGCAGAAAACCTTCGTCATAGCGATGGCAACATCGTGATGATGGAAGAAAAAATTCTTTTGAAGAATTCATTTCTGAAAAAATATTTTTCCGATCGAAGTAAATTTTTGTTCCGGGAACCGGTTACAATTTCGCAGATCACTTTTGAAAATAAATTTCCGGTGGAAAAAAATGTTTTAATGCCCGGAGATTCAGCGGGAATGATTGCGCCACTCTGCGGAAACGGGATGAGCATGGCCCTTCATGCCTCTTCAATTGCACTTCCCATTGTGGAAATGTTTTTGAGAAAAGAAATTTCCAGGGCAGAAATGGAAAAAACTTATTCGCAACAATGGAAATATTTTTTTGCCGGAAGATTGAGACGCGGAAGAATGTTGCAACCGCTGCTTGTAAAATCTTCCCTCTCGAATGCAACCGTTTCTTTTCTGAAAACTTTTCCTTTTCTCATGAAACCAATTGTGCGATCTACTCATGGCCGATCTTTTTGAAACCCGCTCACAGAGTCCCGCGGAAAATCCGAAACTCAAAACCCGGAACTGGCTTAATGCGCTTCAGCTTATGCGCATTCCATTTTCAATTTTTCTGATGCCTGTGTTTTGGTTTGCACTGATCAATATTCAGGTTGATGTTTCAAAAGCCATCCTTGCCTTCATCGCCATTCATCTCTTTCTCTATCCTGCCAGCAACGGTTACAATTCTTATTTCGATCGTGATGAGCAAAGCATTGGCGGATTGAAAAACCCACCGAAGGTGACAAAGGAACTTTGGTATTTGATTTTGCTTTTTGATTTCCTGTCCATCTTGTTCGCAACATTTGTGAGCGTGGCATTTGCCTTTATGGCGTTTATCTATCTCATCATTTCGAAAGCATACAGCTATGATAAAATCCGGCTGAAGAAATTCCCAATCATTGGTGCATTAACTGTTGTTTTCTTCCAGGGATTCTGGACCTACATGATGGTGCAGGTAGGAGTTTCTGCTTCTTCTGAAATTTTTTACCGGGAAAATTTTCTGCTTGCTGTGGTGAGTTCTCTTTTTCTTCTCGGCTCGTATCCTATCACGCAGATTTATCAGCATGATGAAGACAGCAAACATGGTGATCGTTCGCTAAGTTTATTTCTCGGTGTAAATGGCACGTTTCTTTTTTCATCTCTTGCGTTTCTTCTTGCGAGTGTGTTATTGATTTATGTCTTTCTCGAAGCGCTGTATTTCAATTTTGTCATCATCTACCTTATTGCTATGCTGCCGGTAAATATTTATTTCTTCAATTGGTACAATGATTATCGAAAAGGAAAACCGGTAATCACTTTTGAGCGAATGATGAAGTTGAATGTGATGAGTTCACTACTGCTTTCATCGGCATTTATTGTTATGCTTATCTTAAAATAAAAGGCAGGTAAAATTTATTTGATCGTTTGAGTGAGAGTTGGCGGGGTCGAGCTGCTGAATTTGAGGCAAGGTGATAAGAACTCCTTATGCCGGAAAGCTTTTACTATCCGCTCTTCATTGCTTCGTTAAATTAAACTCTATGGTTTTAACTTCGTTTCCGTCCTTGGTTACAAAGATTTCTATCTTTTGGTGAGTTTCATCTACAAAGGTTAGCACTTGTCGCATGAGAATATCTTTTCCCGTTACAGCATCCGTGGCGGTTCCATGAAACTCGATGCTCTTTCCATCACTGCTTGCCGTTCCCTCCATGTAGCTGATGCCTGAATTCATATTATCTATCCAGCTACTCACATATTTTTTCTTTTCCATGCTGTAGCCAATCGTGCTGATCCCTTCGTAATTCATTCCCATGCTGTAACCCGTATAGCGGGAAGAAAGAAAGAGACCGTTCATGATCATTTCGCGCTGAACCGTAAGCTGATCTTTCATCGGCGGCTGCACGGGATCCATCCACATCATAAATTCCGCTTTCCAGCTACCCGTATACTTACTCATTGCTTTCATGGGTGATTGTGCCTGCAATTTTATTGAAGCAATAAGGATGATGATAATGGTATTAAAGAGTTTTCGTGTTTTCATTGGCTCAGGAGTTAGAAATCAGGTTGGGGAGAAAAATACAACAAAACGATTCTCATCTCGCTTTCTTTTTGCTGAATGGTAGCGAATGGAAATTCAAGTAAGATATTTTTCTGAAAAAAATTTTGTTCAGTCATATAGAGACTGTTTTGAAATGACTAAGAATATCTACTTGTGCGACGATCCTCTTGAGCGGAGCCGAAAGATGTTCGGGAAGGCTTTCGTAATATAGTTCGACCACGCTTGTAATGACACGCGCACCCGCAGCCCCCGACCCCTAAAGGGGAGTTCCTCCGCGCCCACGAGTGCGAGGGCGGTTCTCCTTTAGGAGTTAGAGGCGCAGCGAGGGTGAATCTTATTCTCAATGAATTCGATTGAAATAGTTTGCGCTCACTATGACAGACCAATTGAAGCAATTCAAAACAGTCTCTTAGTATTCTCCTGATGGAATTCTTTGTGCAGGAAATAATTTGTTGCAAAGAAGCTATTCTGTGAGAGCCTTTTCAATGTTCTTATCAGGTATAATCCACAAGATGGCGACGAACAAAAAGATGACTCCTGAAATGTGAGGATCTAAAAAAGCGAAGGCTATGGAAGCGCTGTATGATATCACTGAAGTGTATTCCTTTGCCCGTAGCTTTTGAAGAGCCTTGGAAATTTCTGACTCTTTGTTGTGATGTTTTTCTATTGCCTTTCTTAAAATTGAATAGGCAACGCCGCACATTAAAAGCAGTACAGCATAAACAATTACCGGATTCTGTGCAAAATGATTTTCACCCATCCATCCTGTAGCAAACGGAATCAATGAAAGCCAGAAGAGAAGATTCAAATTAGACCAGATGATTGCTGATGATACTTTAGTGGCCGTGTGTAGTAAATGATGATGATTGCCCCAATATATCCCAACGAACATAAAGCTCAAAGCATAGCTGAAGAAAACAGGCAATAAATCTTTAAGCGCCAACCAATCGCTGGTGTGAGGAACTCTGAATTCCAATACCATGATCGTGATGATGATGGCAAACACACCATCACTAAATGCTTCTATACGATTTCTGCTCATAGGTTTTTTCTTTTCTTAAGTTATCAGTGCTGCGATAGCTGTGCAGGCTAAAAGGTGTAATGAATTGAAAATATTTGTTCAAATAAACCCGGACCAGACATCTTCCTCCTTCTTTCAGGCGAGCAAAATTAATTTTACTTTCAAGGTCTTAAATTCTTCGATGATGAAATTGATTCTCATCCCTTGCATTTGCATAGTTGCGTGCGTTGCTCAGGCGCAAAATATTTCATACACTATTGACTCATCCTGCTTCGATGCACTCACCCTTGAAGGTGGGATGACGGAAGCAGAATTTGCCGACATCAATCAGGATGGACAAGTAGATATTGTTTCTGTTGGGGATCATGGAAGTCCAAACATTCTTTCCAATGAGCATGGTATCACTGTATTTCTCGGCGATGGCACCGGAATAAACTGGGCACTCTATCAGAATGGAGATTTCGGTTACGGGGGGGTGGCAGTAGGCGATTTGAATAATGACGGCTATCAGGATGTGGCGTACGGAATACATCACAATGGGTTTTCTCTCACTGACTTTGGCGATCAGCTTATTGAAGCAGCAATAGGTGATGGCACGGGACAGAACTGGACACCGTGGGACGATTCATTGGCAACCAACGGTGAATACTACGGCATGTTTGGAACAGATGTGGGTGACGTGGACAATGATGGCTTGCTCGACATCGGCAGCAATTCATTCGGCTGCTGCGCAGGTGCGCACATCTACAGGAACGAAGGAACGGGAGTATGGCATCAGACTTTTGGCTTTGTCTATGGGTATACAGCCCACTACATTCAGTTCGGAGATATCAACCATGATGGCAACCTTGATTTCGTGATCTGCAATCAGTATGGTTCTCCTTACTTCGGCGATGGCACCGGAAATTTCACACTTCAGCAAACCAATTTACCACCACCTGTTGACGGATACGAGGATGTTTCTCTTGGTGATATTGACAATGATGGAGATGATGATCTTGCTTTTTCCGGGCCTGACTATGCTCCTTATGTTTACAAATGGAACAATGGTACTCAGCAGTGGGATGATTGCTCAACAGGGCTCTCCGGCACCAATACTTTTTGTGCACGCCTCGCTGACCTCGATATGGACGGTTATGATGATTTAGTAACTATGGATCCGGGGGAATTGAAAATATGGTTTGGAAACGGCGGCACATCCTGGAGCAACACGCTTACTTATACTTTGCCTTCTATGAATGGCTTTAGTGATGTTGCTATTGCTGATGTTGATCACAGCGGCTATCCTGATATTCTCACATGGTGTAGCTACACACTTAGCTGGTTCACCTACATCAACAAACTAAAACTCTTCAGAGAAAATTCTGAGTTGTCGGCTTTAAAAATTACTCCGCTTTATCCGAAGGGATATGAATGTTTCCCAAACAATGCCGTGCGATTTTTAAAATGGATTTCCGCTGTGCCGAATGGTGATTCTTCCAGTGTGCGCATCGAGTATTCCAGCACAGGCACAGCAGGGCCCTGGACATTGATTAATGATGCAGCGCCCAACAACGGCAAATATCAATGGACCGTTCCTGCCGCCATCACTTCTTCCGACTGCTACATCCGGTACACTGCAAAAGATCTCACCACGTTGATCACCGACACGGTGATGAATGCAAATCCTTTTCAGATAGGAGTGTGCGATCTCTCGTTGCCTTCGCCGCAAACAACAGTCGCAGTAAACGTACTCACAGTATTTCCCAATCCTTTCAGCACCACAGCCACATTGTTTTCCTCCATGAAAAAAGGCGAAATCACCATTGTGAATATGATGGGAAAAACTGTACAGCATATTGAAGGTGTAAATCATTTTCCGGTTATCATTGATCGGGGGAAACTTTCGGCCGGAATTTACGTGCTGGAAGTTCGTGGTTCAGATGAAAGTATTTCGCGGATGAAAATTGTGGTTGAATGAAATACGATCTTAAAAAGGTTGCTTCATCTTCCTCCTTACCCGCAAGAATTAGTAGTTGACCAGCTTTGAGATTCCTGTTATGTTTATGCCGTAAAAAAAAATTACCATCATGAAACACTCAATCATCACTCGCTCTCCAAAGCAATTCTTTCTGTTATTCATTTTCGCACTGATCGTGGCAGCGCTTAGTTCCTGTTCTCATTCTGCGAACAAATCAAGCGAAGAAAAAACAGCCGGCAATGGTTTACCTGCTGTACTTCGTTTCAAGAAGCAAACGCTCATTGACAAAGAGGGCACAGGAAAAGAATGTGCAACCTTTCTCGCGCCCGAAGGATGGAAGGTAGATGCATCAGTTCGCTGGAACATCAACGACGTGCAATTGCCTGCCACTACTTCGGTAATCATTGCCGATGAGAAGAGCGGAAGAATGCTTCAGGGTTTCCCCAATAGTGTATATCTCGTCAGCACTGATCCGGATATGGCGGAAGAATTTCCTGCCGGAAGTAAATTGTATGCAGCGAAAATCCTCAATGTAAAACCAACGGTAGCCGATCTCATTAAGAGTGAAATCATTCCCGCTTATCGCAACATGAATGATGTGAAGGTGACGAGCGAAAAAGATTTATCGGTGTCAGAAGCAAATCACAACCAATCTTCCTACTACAAAAACACCGACAGCAAGAGCGGCATGGTAAGTATTGAATACGAAGAGAACGGAAAAGAAATGGAAGAAAACATTTTCGGAACCATCACGACCATGGCTGTAGATCAATATACACAATACGTTTACCTGAGTATGTGCTACGGATGCAAAGCCCCGAAAGGAGAATTGAAAAATGTGATGGGCATTTATGAAACGGTATTGAACAGCGTGAAGACGAATCCGCAGTGGAGCGCCACCTTCAACCAGGTTGCGATGATGGTGATGAAGAAAGCATTTAATGGCGGAGGTAATTACAATGGCGGCGGACAGAATGGATACAATGATCAGTATGGATACAACGGCGGAGGAAATAACTATAACGGTAATGGTGGTGGTTCCGGCGGTGGTGGTTACGCTTCAGGAAATTTTGGTTCGCTCAACGACTACATTGGTGCAGCAAGCAATTATTCAAGCGATGCCAGCATGAGCGCCTATGAGAATCAGCAACGCAGTGAAGACCGCGTGTTCGAAAGCTACAGCGATCAGATGCTCGGCTATCAGAACTATACTGACCCTAATTCGGGTGATGTTTCAAAACTCCCTTCAGGGTATGAGAATGCGTGGACAGATAACTCAGGCAATTATGTTTTGAGCAACGGAGGTTATGATCCGAACACAAGCGGCAGCACCTCTTCATGGACTCCCTTAGAAACAGGTGGAAGCACTTCTGATGCAGGATCGGGCGGAGATCAGTAACCCTTTGAAAATTATTTGGGTGAATTGGTAATTGATCATTAACAAGGATGTTCAAATATTTATCAATTACCATCCCGACGAATCGGGACCATGATCAATTAAACTCAATCCCTAATCATAGAGACAAAATGACACCGCTTCGATTCATTTCTTCATTCCGATTGATCGGGATTATTTGGTGAATTGGTAATTGGTAATTGATCATTAACCAGGGTGGTGCACAAAAAAATTCCAAAGTCAAATTAACTGAAGTACTAACATGAATGAGGTTTTCGTTTAACAGAAAAAAATCTCACCATGTCAACTATCCCAAAAGAACCGCGCCAGGTGATGATCAACCTGATGTATCTCGTGCTCACAGCACTCCTCGCTCTCAATGTATCAGCAGAAATTCTTCATGCCTTTCATGTGGTAAATCGTGGCATCACCAATTCCAATTCGGCTGTTGAAAATAAGAACAGCCAGGTGATGTCTGACTTCAACACTCAGTTGAACATTCAACGGGAAAAAACACAGCCGTTTTATGACAAAGCAATTGTAACACGTACCATCGTGGCTGATTTTGTAAAACAGCTTGACAACTACAAAACACAAATTATTGAGCAGTGTGGCGGATGGGTTGATAAGGATGGGAAGCGACATTCAAAACCCGATGATCCCGAGATCGCAAACTGGACGCCGGAAAACGGAGACCTGTGGGACGATCGCAATATTGAGGTAACCCAACGAATAATGGTAGAGCAGGGCGGAGGAATTGCGATGGAGAAATTGATAAATGATACCCGCAACAAGCTGCTCGCACTTTTTGATAAAGACACAGCTAAGAATGTTTTTGCGTCACAGCTTCCATTGCGCATTGATGGTCCCATGAAGAATGAAGAAGGCGAGCAAAAGGACTGGGTGGAATCAAACTTTGAAATGGTGCCCACCATAGCTGCACTCACCTTGTTGAACAAGTATGAGAACGATGCCAACAATTCTGAGATGCAGATTCTCGATCACCTTTACAAATCAATCAATGCACTGGATATTAAAGTGGATAAGATGCAGGCAAGAGTGATTGCTCCCGCTACATACATCATGGCCGGAACAACATACAAAGCCGACATTCTTGTCGCAGCATTCAATTCTACCAACCACCCGACGGTGTACATTGGTCCGCTCAATGCGAATGCGAGAAAAGATACTACCGGTACTTACTATGTGAAGACCAATCTCAATCCTGTTGACAATGGAAAAATTATTGATGTTGAAGGAGGCATTGGAAAATATGAGGCGATGGTATCGCAATCAGGATTGCAGCATTACACAGGCGCAGTGCTCATCAAAGGTCCGCGAGGTGAGCCGGATTACTATCCGTTTGAAGGAGACTACATGGGTGTAAGCGCTACGGCAGTTGTTTCATCTGATAATCTGAATGTGATTTACGCAGGTATCGCAAATCCGTTCTCCGTTTCTGTTCCCGGCTTTTCTTCTGATAAAGTTTCCGCAACAATTTCTGAAGGATCATTTGCGAAAACAGCACCCGGAAAATTTGTTGCCATCCTGCAAAAGACTTCCATAGGTAATGAAGTGAAGATTACCGTGACAGCACAAATGCAGGATGGGTCAACAAAAATGATCGCGCAGTTTCCATACAAAGTCAAAGGCGTTCCTGATCCGATCGCCGTCATTAATGGTAAATATGAAAACGGCGGCCCGATTGGTGCCAGTGAATTAAAAATAGTGAAAGGGATAGGAGCCGTTTTGCGCGGATTTTATTTCGAAGGCGTGGGGTTCAGTGTCACCTCGTTTCAATGCACGTATGTAACATACAGGGGAGAGGTAAAAGCACCTGTGTACAATGATGGAAAATATTTTAACGAAAAGGTTAAGAGTTACATTGATAAATGCCACAGCGGAGACAGATTTATTTTCACTGACATCAGATCGAAAGGGCCGGAAGGTCATATCAGATATTTGAACAGCATTCCTCTTGAGATAAAGTAATGTTCAGGTTGCTGTAAGTTCTTTTCTGAAAGATTTTATTTCTGCGGTGTGATAAGGTATATTACACCGCAGTTTATTTTTAAACGGGAAGAACTTTCTTTTCAGTGCAGATCTCAGAGTTTTTTGTTCAACATTTTCTTTCAACAATAAGCTATTTTTACTACTTCATTTCCAAAACCAACCAAATCATTTGAATGAAATTTTACTCTGCCCTTTGTAGTGTTTGCGTTTTGTTATTCGCAAGTGCCACTCCACTCTTCTCACAAGAAGCAGAACATACCACGATTCCCCTGAGCGCTCCGGTCGTCATTAACTTCAAACAGTTGGCGAGCTATCAGCTTGCTCACCCGCAATCGAAGCACAAGGAGCGATTCATCGAGCAAGGTGAAGACCGCGAAGGCAAGCGCCGCTTTAAACCGCAGATCATTCCTGATGATGCGAAAAAGTTTGACGTCAAGCTTCCACAGAATATTCTTCGCACTGTTTCGCCGTCGCCTGTTGTAAGCTTCGATGGGACTCTTGATGGCGGATATCTCATTCCGCCCGATGTGAGCGGTGCAGCCGGAAATGAATATGTAATGCAAAGCACCAACCAGGAGTTTGTCATCTACGAAAAATCCGGTGCGCTGAACAGCGTACTGGACATCAGCAATTTTTTCAGCTCCACCGATGGCACCTCCTACTTTGATCCGCACGTTGTATATGATGCAAGTTATCAGCGCTTCATTATTTGTGTGGATGGTTTTTATTCTTCTAATTATCACAGTGCGCTCTTCATCGCCATTTCTCAATCAGCGGATCCTACAGCAGGGTGGTTTGTTTACTCGATAGATGCAGTTGGAAACGCGAGTGACTTTCTTGATTACCCTACGGTGGGCTTTAACAAAAATTGGGTGGTGCTGACCGGCAACGATTATTTAGGAAACGGAGGCAACAACACAAAAATCTACGTCTTCAAGCGCGCTGATCTTTACAGCGGTTCCGCAGGCACCATTCACACATTTACGGATTATACAATTTTTGATATCACGCCTGCAGTAACCACAGATACCACCGTAAATACAGAGTACATGGTCGCCGATTATGATGGCAGCAACGGGGGATACGGCTACATGAAACTATTCAGGATTACAGGCTCTGCCAACTCACCATCCTACTCGTCAGGCGGTACCATCGGAGTGAATAAGCCGTGGGATGAAAACACCGTGAATGCTCCTCAGAAAAATAGTACGCACAAAATTGAAGTAAACGATACACGCGTTGCCACACCCATTTACATCAACGGAGCGCTGTGGTTTACTCATTCGGTTTTTCTTCCCGATGGAAATCCTCATTATGCTGCCGTTGACTGGTGGCAAATAAATCCTGTAACTCTTGACCTTCTGCAATTCGGCCGCATCGAGGATAATTCAGGGAGCATCTTTTACTATTACCCGAGCATCAGTGTGAACTTTGAAGAGGACGTGCTCATCGGATATAGTACTTCTTCCGCCTCCATGTATGCATCTGCACAATATGCCTTTCACTCTTATTTGGATTCAGCAAACACCATGGAAGACGGATATACTTATCAGGCAGGGCATGCCTCGTACTGGAAAGATTTCGGTGGGGGAAGAAACAGGTGGGGAGATTTCAGCGAAACGTGTACTGATCCTGTAGATAATTCATTCTGGACATTCCAGGAATATGCCAACACTCCTGCAAACAAGTGGGCAACTTCCATCGCTAACGTAGGCGGAATACCCTGTGAGGATGTTCCGGTGGCGGGCTTCATCACGGCGGTTTTCAATTCTGTTTGCCCGGGGGAGGCAACCATTTTGAATTTGTCAAATTACAGCAGCGGAGTATCTGGCATTCAAGTGCAGTGGCAACAATCTGCTGATGGAATCAATGGATGGGCTGATGCTACAGGAATCGGCAATACCACCCCGAGGTATGAAACAGGCGGGATCGATTCAGCAACATTCTTCAGGTGCGTTGTTACATGCTCGAACTCCGGACTGTCTGATACAACAGATGTTTTTGTAGAGAATACAAATGGATTTGTGCATGTAGCAAACGATACTATTTGTTCACCCGGCTCTAATCAACTCATCGTGACGGCAACAGGTACTACCTTGTGGTATGAAACAGATACTTCATCAGTTCCAATTTTTACGGGTGATACTTTGAATACAACGATTTCAGGCGACACAACTTTTTATGTCACCACCAACACACTCGATCAATCTTCGGTTGGAATTCCAAATTCTATTTCAGGAACCTATTACACTAATTTTTCCGCCGGTCTTGTCTTCACCGCGCTTAGCAATTTCATACTCGACACAGTGTTTGTTTATGCGAATAGTACAGGCATTGTAAAAATAAACCTGTATAATATTACGGCAGGCAAAGTCACGGATTCAGTTTCCGTGAGCATCACATCTGGAGAGGTAATGCAGAAGAGAGCAGTACCACTTCACTTTAGTATCGCCGGTGGCTCATTGTACAATCTCAACGCATCCGGCTCCACCGTGTCAGCCATTTTCAGAACCAATAGTGGCGCAACATATCCTTATGAGGTTCCGGGTGTAGTACAGATCACGCAGGCGATCAATAATGCCGTGGGATATTACTATTTCTTCTACGACTGGCGCGTCACTACCGGGTGTGCTTCCGAAATGTTTCCCGTGCACGTACACATTGACGTCCCTGATGTGGTGGCTTATACCGCTACAGATACTATTTGCATAGGCCATTCAGCGGTGCTGATTGCCTCCGGAGCATCCTCTTATTTGTGGTTGCCGGGCAACTTTAATACCGCTACCGCTATCGTTCACCCTTTGACGAACACTTTATACACCGTTACAGGAACTGACGGATATGGCTGCACCGACACAGCGCAAATCTATATCTATGTTAAACAATGTCCGGTGGGGATTGAGGAACCAGAACCATCTGCTGCTGTTCACATTTATCCCAATCCTACATCAGGAATGTTCGATCTTTTTTTGGAAGGATTGCATGCGGGAAATTATAGTGTTACACTATGGAATCTGTTCGGACAAAAAATGATGGCGGTAGAGAAAGTGATAAGCGGACAGTTGAGTGTAATCCCGATTGATGTCTCTTCTATGCCTTCAGGTATTTACTTCGTGCGTGTGTCATTCGGGAATCAGCAGTGGATGGATTGTGTGGTGAAGGAATAATAAATTTCATCACCATTATCCATATTCATGTACGCGCTATGGTTAAAAATAATTTTTATTTCTTCAGTAATTCCGGTACTGGTTCTTTTGATTAAAATCATCTCAATAATGGTGGCGCTGTATAACAATCCGAACAGCGTGGAGTTTCTGCGCTATTACCTTTTGCCACCTGTATCAGAATCCGTTGACCAAATAGTGAGGCTTAAATAGTTGTCAAATCTTTTACACCAGCTGAACTTTCAATCCATGAGGAGTTTGAACGATGCAAAACACTTTTATTAGGATGGGTGAGAGAAGTATTATTCGCTCTAAAGCTTTTGGCTTCATAGTAAAGTGAAAGATCAGCATTGGTCACTGTAGGATTAGCGGGAACGGCAAACTGGTCATGCCGGAAAAGATTTCTCGAGATCACGGGTGAGCCATTGATCGTCCAGGAGCTGAAGTATTCAGTCATCTCAGGGAAACTGTTGCCGGGCGAATTATTATCAATCATGGCTTGTGTTTGTTTAGGATTTGATCCTTGCGGGGTCTGCCGAGGAAGGCCCGGTAAGGAGGATTAAAAGTTCATTCGTAAATGTGAAACTGTTTTTTGCTTCCAATGTAGTTCATATAAAAAATAGAATAGCTCGTTGAGCACTTATAAATAATATTGTTTTTATGCAGGTAGATATCAATTCCTCCGGAACAGCTTCCAATCAAGCCATCACCAAAGTTGAGATTCTCAGTGAAAACACCTGCATCCTCTAATCCATAGATATCTGAAGTGTTTGAGTTATAATAAATCCAGTTATAAATATGGGCGCCGTCGAATGATACCACTTTGCCAATAGATGAATACAATGCAACAGAATCAGGGGAGGAAATAGCAAGACCGAGTTTATCTTTTAATTGGACAAATGAGATAATGGAGTCAGCAACTACTACCAAATTCTTTTTTTGTTTTTTATGCAATATGATCCTGATAGAATCAGTGGCTGCGAAAGATTCATCGCCGATGGCAAAACAAAGAGCATTGTCATAATTGATCGTGTAATTTTTATCAGGCAAACTCACTGTTACATCTGCAGTAAAAGGAAAATATCCCGGACCTGCCACCTTTGTTCCAAAGCCGATTCCATATTGATAGCCATCAGCAGGCCATTCCAGTCCGCAATAAAAAAAATTGTTGTTTGCATCTGCAAAATGAGTGAGTCCTTTATACATCAGGTATTCATATCCAGAGGAAGGGTATTCCCAGGTAACACCGTTAATAATGATAGTTTCAGTGTAGAAGTAATCAGTGCCGCAGTATGTATCAAATTCAGCATTCTTAGCGATGGCATTTCGAATTTGGTTATACTTTGTGGCATCAATAGTCTTTAACTCCACGGAATCTGATGGTGCTAAAGTCAGTTCTTCTCTTTGACACCCGATTGCGAATATTAGGATAGCGATAAATAGAATGAGTTTTTGCATGTTATATTAGTGCTTTGATTCGGTCAAGTTGAATTTTGTATCGTGAGGTTATGTGTTCAGATCACTTGATTTCTACTAACTTTCAACAAAAATCCATTTTCAACAATCCCCATACAAATGATTTATACCATCGCCCATCCAAAACATACAATCAGCAGGTATCCTGCTACATGGCAATGGGTATCCATCATTATGCGGAGTTTCGACACTTTGAAGATGGAAATGGCGAGACCTGAAAGGTGCAGAGGAAACAGTAAAGGAAATTGAGAACCCTGACAAGGTGAAAAATGGGGTAATCGCTGAAGTAGGAAAGGAGATTGCCCTTTACTGAATCATCAGTTTCCTGATGACTTGAATGCTCTTCTCTTCCAGGCAAATAGCATAAACACCCTTCGGCAGCATACTTAAATCAAGCACTTGCGATTGCCGGCCGATTTCAGAATTAAAAGTTTTGTCCCCCGTTGATATCACCGTTCTACCGATACAATCAATAATCTTGAAGCTCTTGATGTCACCTGAAGTTTCATTCCACTTCAGGGTGAAAATCCCTGAGCAAGGATTTGGATAAATTGAAAAGTCGTTCGCCTTATTCATTTCATTCACTGATTCTCCAATGGCCCAGCATACATCGAGGCGGGGATGTTCAGTAGCATCAGGGTTATCTCCCGAAGCGAACAGCATTCGCGCATAATAGCTTTCGTTGGTAAGCTTCAACAAGAACCCAAAACTGTTTGCGGGATCGCTCACCATATCCTGAACTAAAGTGGTGACATCAATACCCGGATAATCCTGGTTGCCGACGGATGCAGGAAGAATTACTTCATTTTGATTTGTACTTGAAGGTTGATTGTTCCAGGTTACCGCGTCCTCAGCCCATGCAGAAGTGATGCGCTGCAAAACACTTTCATTGGAACTGGTGAGTGAAGTATCACTCCCGGCATTGTTAGTCGTGGGATAATAAAGTGAAAGATCAGCATTCGTCACTGTAGCATTGATAGGAATCGAACTGAGATCAAACTGAAAAAGATTTCTCCATATAACAGGTGTTCCATAAATCGTCCAGGCGCTACTGTTGTATTCAATCCCGTTAGGATAATTGTTAGCAGGTCCATAATCATCAATCGTTGCATCTTCTCCTTCAACATCCAGTGTTTGCGAAATACAATTGGTATAAGTAACCATGAGGATAGGATGTTCATTTGAATCGGGATTATCTCCTGAAGCAAAAAGCATTCGGGCATAATAGTTTTCGCTGGTAAGCTTCAATAAAAATCCGAAACTATTTGCCGGGTCATTCACCATGTCCTGAACTACAGCAGTCACATCAATTCCCGGATAATCCTGGTTGCCGACAGATGCAGGAAGAACCACTTCATTTTGATTGGTGCCTGACGGCTGATTGTTCCACGTGACCGCATTTTCTGTCCATGCAGAAGTGATTCGTTGCAACACACTTTCATTAGAGTTAGTGAGAGAAGTATCATACCCGGCATTGTTGATGGTGGGATAGTAAAGTGAAAGCTGAGCATTAATCACAATGGCATTGGCTGGAATTGCAGAAAGGTCGAATCGAAAAAGGTTTCTCCAGATAACAGGTGTTCCATAAATTGTCCAGGCACTGCTGTTGTATTCAATCCCATCAGGATAATTGTTGGCAGGTGAATAATCATCAATCGTTGCATCTTCATCGCCGGCGTTCAACTTGATAGTAACCGTAGTTTGTGCAGAGAGAAGAAAGCAGTTGAGAAAAAGCAGGGAAAGCAGGTAAAGTCTTTTCATGGAGAGAAGTTTTGATAAATGTAAATGTTTTTGGGAGTTGAAGTGAAGTAAAGAAAATTAAATTCTTCAATTACACCTCCTTTTTGTTCATGAGCGATTGAACCACACAAGTAATAAAAACTATTCCCGATATTTGGTTGCTTACAACCAGCCGAAGAAATGAAATACACACTGCAAACTTTTCTCTTAAGGATTCCCGAAGTTTTTCTTGTTGTACTCACCGCTTCGAGTGTACTTCACGCACAAGCAGTGCCGTCCATTGAATGGCAAAAATGTTTGGGAGGAAGTGACTATGATACTCCTTATTCCATTCAGCAATTGGCCGGTGGCGGATTTATTGTTGCAGGAAGCTCCGAATCCAATGATGGTGACGTCTCAGGCAACCAGGGATTGAAAGATTATTGGATTGTGAAATTAGATGCAGCTGGAAATTTACTCTGGCAAAAATCTTTGGGTGGAAGTAATATTGATGAAGCACATTCCATTCAGCAAACAGCCGACGGCGGATTTATTGTTGCCGGAGAATCTTATTCCAACGATGGCGATGTTGTAGGGCATCACGACTGTAATTACTATTATGGATGTTCTGATTACTGGATTTTAAAATTAGACATGGATGGAAATTTAGTTTGGCAAAAATCTCTGGGAGGAACCGATAATGATGCACCCTATTCCGTTCAGCAAACTACTGACGGCGGATTTATCGTTGCAGGAGGGTCTTATTCAACGGATGGCGATATTTCAAATAACCATGGCGGTGAAGATTATTGGGTTACAAAATTAGATACGGGTGGAATTATAGAGTGGCAAAAATCTTTTGGAGGAAGCGATTATGATGATGCGTTTTCCGTTCGGCAAATTGCTGATGGCGGATTTATTGTTGCAGGAGAGTCTTCTTCAACGGGTGGTGATGTAACAGGAAATCATGGAGGGCAGGATTACTGGATTGCGAAGTTGGATACGGCGGGAAATTTAGTATGGCAAAAATCTTTAGGAGGAAGTTCCAGTGATGACGAGCGGTCCATTCAGCAAACTACCGACGGCGGATTTATTGTTGCAGGATTAGCTTATTCAAATGATGGAGATGTTACAGGACATCATGGTAGCATTGCTTATGCTGATTATTGGATCGTGAAATTAGATACTGCCGGAAACTTAGTATGGCAAAAATCTTTGGGCGGTAGTAAGGAGGATTATGCCTTTTCCATCCAACAAACTACTGACGAAGGATTTATTGTTGCAGGACGGTCCGCTTCAAATAATGGGGATGTTTCAGGAAATCAGGGGGGTGATGATTGCTGGATAGCGAAGTTAGATACTGTTGGAAATTTGGTATGGCAAAAATCTTTGGGAGGAAGTTCTACTGAATACGGGATTTCCATTCAGCAAACCTCCGACGACGGATACATTGTTGCGGGACTGTCCGGTTCAAATGATGGGGATGTTTCAGGAGGTCATGGATTATTTGATTATTGGATCGTGAAGTTAACAAGCGACCATGCTACAGAGGTTCCATTGTTCTCAAACAATCTTATTTCAGTTTTCCCTAATCCTGCACAAAAGAATCTCATCATAAACTTAGCAACAGACAGAGTTCTCGCCTCTGGCGAGACCATTCGGGTATATGATTTATCCGGAAGACTCTGCGAAAAAAGCAGCATTCTTCAGACCCCATTGAGCGGGCACACGAACAGGTTCGAACTCAATATTGAAAATTTACCTGCCGGGTTTTACACGTTTGAAATCACCAACAACCCTATGAATCCTGCGGACAAAACGAGAGAGAGTGAATTTGGAAAATTTGTGAAGCAATAGTAATCTTCACTAATTGCCTAACAATTAGTGAAGGTCATTTGGATAAGTCCGCTTCAATTATTCACTATAACAGAACTCGTTGAATGATTGATGGGTAACAACATACTTTTCTGTTGCTGATTATCGGCAGGAGGAGCATAAACTCTTACACGCACCTTTGCCCGTGGCGTTCTTGCACGAACCCTTACAAAGCATGAAGTTTCGCCGATCATGATGACCGCTGCCAGTATGATAGAAATGATTTTTGTTTTCATACAGAGAATTTTAAAAGAATTGATGAAATAACATTACAGCGATGATTGTGCCATTGATTGAAAAACAGCCTTAGCGATTGATTCAACCCGTTTTACTGTCTGATTCCCGATTTTCAGTACAATGTTTATCCCATTAAAATCCCACTATGAAATACGAGATACCTATCTTCTCCACACTATTTTCATTCCCGAAAAAAAATTCCCGGAATGAAGTCACAGACTGTTGAAACAACTTCCCACTGTATCAATCCTTTGAAAATGCTGAACGTCAAAAAGCGTATCGCTGAGGAAAAATAATATTTACTCGCGGCTAACCTTCACAACTCTGAATCCCTGATTTGAAAATGAAGCATTTTTTATAACCCTTCCTATATCAACCGAATTAAAAAAGCCGCAGGCATTGTCCGAGCACCACCATGATCCCCCTCTGGCAAATGCAAGATTAGCTTCCTTCTCAAATGCCCCTGGCTTATCGGAACAGAATTCAAATACATTTCCATAGATATCAAACAATCCGAACTCATTGGGAGGAAAGGATTTTACCGGAGCCGTATAAGTATAATCTTCATTCGCACCTGCCTTCTTATGATTTTCTCCTTTCCATACATTGGCATATTGATAAATAATCGAGTCTTCATTGCCCCAAAAATATTTAGTGTCCTTATTTCCCCGGCTTGCAATTTCCCATTCATCAAGAGTAGGCAACCGAACTCCTGCCCACCGGCAATATGCCAATGCATCATTAAAGCTGATACAAGTAACAGGGTGATTCATTTTGTTTTCAATCCCTCCATACTTAGTTCCATTTGGAAATCGCCAAAAGGCATTCGAATCTTCCGCCCATTGAAATTCGTCAAGACCGGGATAGAAGATTTCAGCATTGTGAAATTTCTCCGCATCAGTTCTGTAATGGGTAGCTGTAACAAAATCATCGAATTGTTTATTAGTGACTTCAGTTTTTGAAATGAAGAAAGTCGAAATCGTTACAACCCTTTTGGGATTAATTGAGTGACCTTCAGCCCCAACCAAATATTCTCCACCCGGAATTTTAGCGAAGTCATCATTCTTATGAGGCAAACATGAGACAGTCAACAGTGTGAGTGTTGTAATAACCGTCACAGCAAAGCTTACTTCATTGCCTTTTTCCACGAGTAATATGAATTGGCAAGCTGAGCAATTGCATCCTGGTTCGCTAAATTAAACTCGATAGACTCTTTGTATTTGCCGGAAGCATAGAGCTCTTTATAGATATTCGATTTAAGGAAGAGATCATAATTATCATTCTTCATTAAAAGCATCATGGTCGTCAAAAGGTAATTATCACGAGGCTTTTTGCTCTTAAGTATTTGCATCATATCAGGAATACTCTCATAAGCAGTCAGCAAAATAATAATCTCTTTCAACGCCTCTCCAACTTTTTCTTGCCGGGAAATGCATTGGTTCAAATAATAAATCACAGAATCTCTGTTGCCGGCTAAACTTTGCAATTGCCTTTTACTCATGGTAAATCCTTCACCCTTCATCGGGAGGTTGGCATATATCTTTTCATTTTCATATTTCTCGCGAATGAACATTGAACAAATTTGCATGTAAGCTTCAGGATGATCAACTGCGTATTCAAGATATTCTACTACAAATAATTTCTTAAAATCTGTTTCGCTTATCTTTTTTGAAATCCCGTAAGATTCCTTCGTCGTATCCTTTGCGGTTAATGCAGAGATTCTGGGTGAATGAAAACAAGAATTAATTCCCTGTGGATTATTGATCTCTGAGCGGAGCTCCGGCATATTTTCCTGGAGAGATGAGTTTATTTTGATGTTGCTTTTAATACTATTTTCAAATATCGTTTTTGACTTAAAAGATACAAGCCACACCGTGAGAGCGATCGTCAATAAAGACAGTCCGGTAAGCAGTGTTATAATCGGCCTTTTCATTCAGCAGAATTAAATCAGAGAGGTTTGCTTGTCGAAGATATAACAAGGCGCAGATAAATTTTTCAGTGATTCCAAAACAGCATCTTAATGAACGATTGTTGAGAATGCAGTGATGTTTGTCGAAAACACAATTGTTTTCCTTTCGCAGAAATTTTCCTTTCTATTTTTACTCACCACAAATTTTCTTATGAAAAACAAATTTCTCCTCACTCTTGTCCTATTATCTATCCCGAAAAAAAATCCCCCGATGAATCGGGGGACAGGCGGGATGTCGCGAATTATTCTATTTACATTTTTGTGCTCCATTTTCTATTTTTCCTTCTCTTCATCAGCACAAAAATCGAAATCAAAACCACAAACATCTGAAACGACGACTCAGTATGATCCAATTCTGCTGCAGGGAATGAAATGGCGTTGTATCGGTCCATGGCGCGGAGGAAGATCACTCGCTGTTTGCGGTGTAATTCAGGATGATAAAACCTATTACTTCGGCGCAGTAGGAGGTGGTGTTTGGAAAACTGTTGACGGTGGAAATACCTGGCTGTGTGTTTCTGACACTGCCTTCAAATCAAGTTCAGTGGGAGCCATTGCTGTAGCTCCTTCTGATCCCAACATCATCTATGCGGGAACGGGTGAAGCAGAAATGCGTGGAAATATTTCCTTCGGTGATGGAATTTACAAAAGCAATGATGCAGGAAAAACATGGAAGCATATCGGTCTTGAAAAATCGAATGCGATTCAAAACATCCTCATTCATCCTCAAAATCCCGATCTTGTATATGCCTCCTCTATGGGGAAAGTTTTCGGTGCTAATAAAGAGCGTGGACTATATCGTTCGAAAGACGGAGGTAAAACCTGGGAACAAATTCTCTCGAAAGATGACAGCACCGGTTGTTACGACGTAAAGTTTGACCCAACCAATCCCGCAATCATGTATGCTACGTTGTGGCAAGCGCATCGCACACCCTACTCGTTAAGCAGCGGGGGAAAAGGAAGTGGATTGTACAAGAGCGTTGATGGTGGTGATCATTGGAAAAATATTTCGCAGAACCCGGGATTGCCTGTTGGCCTGCTTGGAAAAATGACGGTTGCAATTTCTCCTGTCAGTCATAATCGTGTTTGGGCGATGGTAGAGAATGAACACGGAGGATTATTTCGGAGCGAAGATGGGGGTGAACATTGGAATCAGATCAGCACAGAAGCAACCATCAAGCAACGTCCCTGGTACTTCTCTCAAGTTTACGCCGACCCGCAGGACGTCAACACGATCATCGCGCTGAATGTCGGAGCATGGATTTCTCATGATGGTGGAGCAACGTGGTCACGCATCGGAAATCATCACGGGGACAACCATGAGCTGTGGTGGAATCCGCACAACAGTAAGAATTGGATCCAGGGAGATGATGGGGGAGGAGAAATTACATTCGATGGAGGCAACTCATTTTCCGATCTGGATTTTCCTACCGGTCAGTTCTATCACGTTTCCGTTGACAATGATTTTCCTTATGGTGTTTATGGCTGTCAGCAGGATAATTCTTCCATAAAAATAAAAAGCAGGACTGATGATTTCAGCATTGGAACAAATGATTGGTATCCGGTTGCCGGTGGTGAAGCCGGCTATCTTGTTTCTGATCCTCTCGATCCGCACATAACGTATGGCGGTGAGTATGATGGGCAGCTCAGCAAGTACAATGATCTCACTCATCAATATCAGTATGTAAATCCATATCCTGAATCATGGATTGGAAGCGGTGCTGAGAGTAAGCAATATCGTTTTCAATGGACCTACCCGATTGTGTATTCACCACACAATCCGAAAGAGCTATTTGTGACATCTCAGGTTGTTCACAGAAGTTTTGACGGAGGAAATACGTGGGAAATTATTTCTCCCGATCTCTCACGTCATGATCCGAAGACGATGAAAGCGAGTGGCGGACCGGTGACAAAAGACAACACAGGTGCAGAAGTGTATGCTGACATTTTTTCATTTGCGGAAAGTCCTCTGCAGCAAGGCTTGTATTGGGCAGGAAGTGATGATGGCTTGATTCACGTTTCAAAAGACGATGGGAAAAGTTGGACTGATGTCACCATTCCATATTCGCAAATGGGAGAGTGGGCGCTCATATCCATCATCGAGCCATCGCACTTTGATGTGGCAACCTGCTATGTGGCAGCAACCCGTTACAAGAGTGATGATGTAAAACCGTATCTCTTTAAAACTTCTGACTACGGAAAAACCTGGAAGCTGATTGTGAATGGTATTGCCGCGAATGCATACACGCGCTGCATACGTGAAGACCCGAATCAAAAGGGCTTGTTGTATGCAGGAACTGAAACAGGAGTGTACGTGTCATTCGATGATGGCGAGCATTGGCAATCATTGCAACTCAATCTTCCGGTTTCTCCCGTGCATGACATTGCAATTCAAAAGCGTGATAAAGATATGGTGATTGCAACTCACGGGAGATCGTTCTGGATTCTTGATGATCTCACGCCACTGTATCAGCTCAATGATCAAATCAGAAACTCTTCTTCCTTTCTTTTCAAACCGCGCGACGCATATAAAATGCAGGGCGGAAGTTTTTCTTCTCCTGATATGCAAACAGGTGAGAATGCTCCGAACGGTGTGCTCGTTCATTATTACTTAAAGAACAAACCAAAGAAAGAATTGAAGCTTCAATTTTCAACTGCGAAAGGTGATACCATCATCACTTACTCGAGCGTGAAAGACAAAAAGGGAGAGCCAATAAAAATTTCCAAAGACTTTTATGAAGATAAAAAAATGAAGCGCCCGGGAATTCTTCCTGTTGATTCAGGCATGAACACCTTCGTGTGGGATATGCGCTACCCTGATGCGACACAAGTAGACGGGACGAATATCATGTGGGCGGGAAGTGTTGTTGGCCCCACGGCAATTCCCGGAAATTATGCTGTGAAAATGTTCATTGGTGATTCACTCATCGCACAACAAACCTTTGCGATTGTAAAGGATCCGCGATTGACAACGACTGACGCCGATTACGCTGCACAAATGGATCTGCTCATCAAGATCAACAAGAAACTCTCTGAAACACACAAAGCCATCAACGACATCAACAAAGCGATTGGGCAAATCAATTCATATCTCGGGAATGTAAGCGACACGGCGCAAGCTTCTTCACTTCGAAAATTCATTCAGCCGACAATTGATTCATTGAATGGGATCGCAGAAAAACTTTATAACCCGAAAGCAAAAGCGATTCAGGATGTGCTCGCTCACCCGATCATGCTCAATGATAAACTTGCCGGAGTAGGAAGTGTTGTTGGTTCTGCCGATGGCAAGCCAACAAAGTCATCGTATGATGCTTTCAATGATTTGTCTTCCCGCATCAATGCACAGCTGGCAAAGCTGAAGAAGATTATGGATGAAAAGATTCCGGAGTTTAACAGGATGGTGGAGGAGAAGAAAATTCCGGCGGTGAATTTGAAAAACAATTCCATGGAAAGACCTAAGTAGTGGAAGGGTTTGTATCGCCCTTTTAAATACCAAAATCCAGGTCTTGCTATTCGACCAATAAAGCAAAGAGGTCGCCCCTTAAAGGTGACCTCTTCGTTCTCTCAAATCTTTCTGAATATCCTATTGCGCTTTCACGATTTTTATTCTCTGAATTTGATGATCCGCTGTTACTTCCATAAAATAAATGCCGTCAGGAAATTCCTCACCAAACTGCATTGATTCAGTTACTGAATTAAAATGCCTGAGCAAATGACCGGTGATGTCATAAACATTTCCGGTTACAACTCCTTCGCTTAACAAAACTAAATGAACGGAAAAAGAATTAGCAGAAGGATTGGGATAGACGGAAGCAATCTCATTACCCGCGTATGTTGTAAGCTGTTCACCAAACCTCTCACCATTATAACAATGACCAAAATAACCACCTGCATCTATGTTCTGTTGCACCTGACCTACGGGAACACACACATCTGCTCCCCCAATACACATCGGAGAATTTCCCTTACCGCAATCATTCTGAACCTGGGTGGCATCGTAAGCAAATTCATTTACGACGCTAAAAGTATTATCCGTTTCAATACTTACCACAGGGAAATCAACAGTTTTGCGCCGGAACCAATAGCCGGAGGTTGTGAATGACTGGCCTTGCGACAATCCGAAAGCACCGAGCAGATATGGATCTGCAGGAAAACCGTAGAGATAGAAACTGTCCGTTTCACTTTCCCATCTTTTCACTAATAGCGAAGGAATAAAGTTAGATGAGCCGCCGTGATATGGAATCTTCAGCTTTCCCCATCCCACTACAGTTGCACCAAGAGTTGTATGTGCAATCTGGTAGCCGGGTGCATGATCTAATCCGAAGGCAGCAACAGATAATTCAAAATAAATCTTTCCGCTACTCGATGATTCCCATGACGATTGATAGGTAGCAGGAAATTGGGTGTACATCGGTTTGTATTCACCAATCTGATCGGGGAAGTATAGTGAATCACCTGCGCTCCCCGTGAAGGAGCTAATATCAAAGGCCTGGTAGGGATAGTGATTGCTGAGATTGTGGTATCCGGTGGCATCGGTTACATCGAGATTTTGAACTATGAAGGGAAGAAAACCGAACAGAGCAGCAGTGTACTGTGTTGCCCGGGTTGCATCAGGAACTCCAGGGTCACTAAATGGAGTGGCTTCATATTCAAAATCATAATTGTAATTGTGAACTACTGAAGTGTAGTCCCATATTTGGTGTTCTCCTTCTGTCGGTAACCAAACCGTGGAAGGATCAACTCCATCGAAATGATACAGGACTCTGTCAAAAGAATGTACATTGTGCTGGGTGAGCGTGATCTGTGCATTTGCCATGTAAAAACTTGCAAGGGAGATGATGGTGAATGAAATCAAGAACCTTGTTCTGATAACATTTTTTGTTAAAAGTTTTTTCATTTTGAAAGGGTGTTTTGTGAGTTAAAAAAAAGTTGATGAAGAATTTAATGAAGGCAAATGTTTTGAAATGATTAGCGACAATTCATTGAAAGTTGTCACAACTTCGAATCCCTGGGCACTTAATGAACTGCCCGGAAAAATTCTGTAGTTCAATCGGGTAATGCATGAAAAAAAAATTTCTCTGTCTTATAGTGCCAATGGTTCTCAGCCTCCCGCATTGCGTCGTTCAAAAACAATACTCTCATCCGGAATTCATTCAAAGTCTACCCTTAGCAAAAGGGCATATCAACGATTTTGAAAATGATTTTACTTCAAGCGAAATTTTCATTCTTGATTCCGTCATCGCTGAATTTCAAAAACAAACTACCAATCAGATCGCGATTGTCACTGTCAGCTCAATAGCGCCTTATGATAGTGTTGATCAGTTTACCACTGATCTCGGTAATTATTGGGGAGTAGGTGACAAGAAAAAGAACAACGGTTTGATGATTGTTTTTAGTAAAGCCCGAAGAGAAGTCTGGATTGGAACAGGAACAGGCACAGAAAAAATATTGACTGATATCGTCTGCAAGCAAATTATTGATGCGTACATGCTGCCTCGATTCAAAGAAGGGAATTACTTCGAAGGTGTACACAGCGGATTAATGGAATGCATCAAACACTGGCAATAACTTTATTTGCTGTAATGAAGCCTTCTGCAATAGCGATCTCTTCCCACGAATTTGAAAATGATGCGGAGCGGTTATTTCGTCAATCGAGAATACTTATTGAGTCGTTCCCGACACATCGGGAGTGAATCCCGATCAAATCGGGAGAACTCGTGTATCGTTATCAGTACCTGCTGCCTGCTTGATTCGCTCTGCCTGTGTTTCCATCATTATTCTCTTCAACAAATTGCCGAATTATTTTCACTTCATCGGTATCTGTGATCCTTCTCAGAATTCCCTTCTCATTTTTAAGGATTGTGGATGCTTGATCAAAGGGAAGCCGGTCATACAATTTTCCACCTGGAAAATGACAGGGATTGCAATGCATTTGAAAAATCGGTTTTACATCCTTATCAAAACTGAATGTAGTGGTAGGGGTGTTAAATTTTTTTTCTCCGGAAGGCAGCTCCCGAACAGGAGTTGAAACTTGTTTGATTGAGATGACTCCGCTTATACTCATCCACAGGAAGAGAATAATCAGGATGGAGTATTTGAAAAACATTCAAAAGAAAATTGAATCCAAATTTACTTTCTCCTCCCCAATTTGAACAAGGTATTCGACCAAAATAAAATCCTGAATTCAATAATATCGTTGCAAGGGGGAAAATTCCGGCTATTAACTCAAAAAGGAGCAGTTATTCCTGCCACCGGCAGCCTCAGCACAGTAGGCGCTGAATGGGATACGGGTGGAGAAAAAAAAATCTCAGGGGGGAATTTTAAGAAAAACTGGTTCGTTCTCAAAGACGTACCGGATTCAAAAAATATTGGTGCAGAACCTTTTCTGCTTTGTAAATTTTATTAGCGTATCTTCGACGCATTAATTTCTTAAAAATCAATAACCAATACAATGAAAAAAGGTAAAGTAAAATTCTTCAATAACTCCAAAGGATTTGGATTTATTCAAGACAGCGAATCAGGACAAGACATTTTTGTTCACGTCTCCGGATTAAAGGATGACATTCGTGAAGGTGATGAAGTCATCTTCGACGTCCAGGAAGGTAAAAAAGGTTTAAACGCTGTGGGTGTAAAACTCGCTTCCTAAATAACACTACCATTCTGAACCAATCCGCGTCGGTCAACCGAGGCGGATTTTTTTTGCCCACCAGTATAGCAGTTACGAATAATTACCGAATGATCAAAGGTTATTGAGCGAGCCGCAGCAGCAATTGGTCGGCTTCAGTAGTTGGAGCATTGGTAACAGATGCAATTTGTTTTGCTTGTTGCGCTGCCTGCTTTGCACCGGCAGTGTCTCCACTCTTTTCGAGGAGTTGTGCGTACAAGAGTGTGTTTCTGTATTCCGCTTTCAATTCAGTTGAGTGTTTTGCCCAGGTCGCTGCACGCTTCAATGCCTTTTCATCAGTGACGTAATTGAGAAATTGTGTGGCGATGTGCTGAAGCTGTGAGTAATCATCCCACTCATAATCCTGCGCGTGCTCAAGCGCAGTCGCCTGATAAGAAGACCAGCGCTTGTTATTTTCATACAACATGAGGTCAAGAGTGAAGATGAGTGAATCGAGAGAGCGGATGTGCAGCCCTGTAACAAGATTTCTTTTTTCAAAATATCCACTGGTGTCATTGCTGTTAGCGAGCGGCTGAAGATTGTATGCTGCCGTTCTGAAAATCTTTCGCTCCACTTTGGCCGGAGTCATCACGGTGCTGAATTCTTTCTGATGATCGAGGATGTACCTGAATTCGGGCGTTTGAATATCAGAAATTCCTGCATTAAGGATCCTCCAGTTCATCAATGTGAAGGGCGGATTATTGTTTTGGGATGCGAAATAAATGTGCGCCACCTTCATGGTGGGCATGCGTGCGTGATTGAGTGCGAAAAGATATTTCAGACACTTATCAGTATCGGAAGTGTTTGCCTCAAATTGTTCCCTCAGATAGGGTAGCTGCAGATTGCGGTTGAAAGAATTTTTTCCCTCCCTGATAAAGTCGCCGGCTCCCAATTCTCCCGCCACCTGATACAACACTGTGCCGCTGCTGTCGAGAAAAACAAATGTCGGAAACGAGGTCACGTAAAATTTTTTCGCGAGCGCCACCCCTTCACCTTTTTCCATGTCCATCATCATACATATAAAATGTGTGTTGTAAAAATCAGCGACCGAATCCTGAGTAAACACCGTTTCTTTCATGTTCTTGCAATGCTCGCACCATGATGCAAAGCCCATGAAAAATACCGGCTTGTTCTCACTGCGCGATTCCGCCAATGCTTCTTTCAGGGTGATGTCTTGAAAGTGAATATTGTTTTGCGCAGAAGAATTGAATACAATCAACAGAAGCAGGGCGAATGGAAAGGCTTGCATGAGTTTTCAAATAGACTGAGTGTAAAAGTACAATCAAATGGAAATGACAGTGACGGAAATTGTACAGCGGAAAAGTCAACCAGGTATTGAATAAAGCAACGCTATTCTCATAGTGGGAAAAAAGATGGACGATTCACTCTTCCCTGAATTAATAGTGCGCATGGGAATGACGTGATCCCTTGTGCTACCCATCCGAGTACTTCAGGTTGGTATGCACATGGCATTAAAAATGCAAATCGCATAAAAACAAAAAATTCAACAACATGAAAAACCTGGTAGCAGCTTTTCTTATCATCATCTTCTTATCAATAGTAAGCGCGTGCAGCGTTGTGACGGGAATCTTCAAGGCGGGAATGGGATTCGGGATTTTCCTGGTGGTGATTTTAATTGCGCTCATTTTATTTTTTGTATTCAAAGCGAGAAGCAAATAACATTCTTTTAAAAAATTTTTGGGGGATCGTATTTTTCAAAGTCGGGTTCCTTAAGAGCAACCTTTTCCAAAGTTGCGAACTTGGAAAAGGTTGTTCAGAAGGTATCATAAGCAGTTCACTTAAAGCTTGCGGATGACTTCTTAATTACTGCTAATGACACACGCTCCCACGCCCCCGGCCCCTGAAGGGGAGTCCCTCCGCGCCCGCGAGTGCGAGAGCGGTTCTCCTTCAGGAGTTAGAGGTGCAGCGAGGATGAATGTCATTGCCAAAGAAC
>Ga0134121_10000355_pt1 | contig 53772 bp, 29 predicted proteins | sample KB301_FD_96463 | JGI IMG/M metagenome (GOLD analysis project Ga0134121, IMG submission 96463) | Terrestrial soil microbial communities without Nitrogen fertilizer from Kellogg Biological Station, Michigan, USA - KB3-0-1 | ecosystem: Environmental > Terrestrial > Soil > Unclassified ...
CACTGCCTCAATTCCATTAATGCCGGGCATTTCAATGTCCATCAATACTACGTCAGGTTGCGAGTCCAGAATATCCTTCATCACGTGCGCACAATTCTCAAAGGCCCCTGCGCACTCAAACCCGGGAGAACTGTCGAGCAATAGCTTCAATCCGTCACGGCGGGTATCATTGTCTTCAAAGATGGTGACGCGAATACTCATGATGGCTGCAAAACTAATTTGCAGAATGACGTTTGTTACCCGCAAATATTAGGGGGGAAACTTAATTCGCGAATCGCGATTCCCGTATCGCGAGTTCTCCCGATTTAACCGGGATTCGCGATTTGAATTCACGATTCGTGTTTCACCATTCACAATTCCAGATCCACTCATCCTGAAAATGTGAGTGTCACTCTTGTTCCTGCTTCCGGTAGTGAAGAAATTTTCAGATCACCTTTCAGTGTGCGGGCACGTTCCTGCATGGTGTATAATCCATTTCCTGAAATCACTTCTTCTTTTTTAAACCCAATTCCGTCATCACTGATCTCCATTACGATTTTATTTCCTTTTCTCCCGAACAAAATCATTACCGTTTCACATTGCGCATACTTGGTGATGTTGTGAATAGCTTCCTTGAAAATCAAAAACAGCTCCTTTCTTTTTTCCTGTGTCAGCTTTACAGAATCCAAATGTTCATCGAGAACAAAATTCACCATTATATTCTTTGGCTGCAGCATGTCAATCGCATATCGCTTCATGCGCAGCACCATTTGATCGAAACGATCATTGCGCGGCTGGATGCTCCACACGATATAGTTCATGTTTTCCTGCATCTCCTGGCTGGTAGATGAAATTTTTTCGAGCACCCCTTTAAGATCATCTTGCTCTGTTCCGGATTTCATTTTCGCAACTTCAGAATACAGGTTGATCGTGCTGAGTGCCGACCCCACATCATCATGCAGATCATTGGCAATTTTATTACGAACTGACTGGAGTCGTGAAATCTGTTTCAAACGGACCTGGTTGATCAGCGTTGTAACTGCAACGATAAAAACCGTGATCAGCAGGTAGAACCACCATTGCTGCCAGTATGGGGGCAACACCTTAAAGGAAACAAGATCAACAGCGTCACTCCATTCTCCATTCGCGTCTGTCACCTTTACTTTAAAAGTATAAGCGCCGGGAGGCAAGCTCGTGAAACTTGCATTGCTTTCTTTGCCGGACGCAGTCCAGGAATCATTCAATCCGGCCAGTTGATACCGGTAGCGTACCGTGGAGGATGCAAGCTGCAGCGATGAAAAACTGATTGTGAAAAAATTTTTCCCGTGAGGAAATTCCAGATCACCAAAGGCTGATGTTTTAAAAATACTGCGATCCATCACTTTGAAATCAGTGAGATAAATCTTCGGTGGTATGGTTTCAAAATGAAATGAGTCAGGGTAGAATGTCACCAGATAATTTCCTGCACCATAGCTGAATGCCCCATCCTCCCGCGTGAGCAATCGTGCGGGATATTTCAGAATCCATTCAGGATTGGGGACGGTGACATCACCAAATTTTTTTGCAGATGCGTCAAACACCTCAAATCCCTCCGGCGTTGGAATCCAATAACGATGGTGGCGATCAGGGTAAATGCCAAGCATGTTATTGCCTGCAGGAGTTTGAGCAGCATAGTGATGAAAAATTTTTCCGTCAAACTCATTCAAGCCGTCACCCATGGTTGTCACCCACAAATGATTTTGCTCATCAGCATAAATTCCACTCACATTGTCTCCTGAAATGGTAGAATCATTCCCGGGAAAATTGAGGAAGGAAATAAAATCATTTTTCAACGGATAATTTTTATTCCAGCGAAACAATCCGCCTGCGGTTCCCACCCAAATCTCTCCGTTTCTGTCTTTCACCACAGCATGAATGAGGTTGTTAGCAAGGCTCGTTGGCACGGTTGCGTCGTGTACAAACGTTACAAGCTTATGATGAATGAGATCATAAAATCCGATGCCATCACCCAATATTCCGATGATGAGAAAGGAGTGTCCGTCAATAGTATCACCAAGTGCCGATCGCATCTGGAAAGTAATCTTATGAAACCTCAACCGGGTCCACTCCTGATCAGAATCGAGACTCAGGTATTCAATGGTTTCAGTAGATGGATGGTAGCGGTAGATGCTATTTTCAGAACACAAAAAATCCTGATCGAATGCTTGAAGGATGTAGGTTGGAGAAGCTTGCCTTCCCGAATCAATAAATGAAACAAGATGAAAATCCCTTTCGCCTACGCTTCTTTTATAAATGCCTTCATCGGTACACACCCTTAATGTTCCCTCATCATCTTCATTCACGCTGAAGTGAGTGAGCTCATGATCATCAGTTACCGGCAAACTTTCACCCACAAATTGCCATTGCGAGGGATTGTATTTCGAAATGCCATTAGAAGTACCGATCCATAACGTTCCTGCCCGGTCTTTAAAAATGCAATTGATTTTATTGGAAGCAATGCTGAATTGATCGCTCCGGTCATGCCTTAGGTTAACTGAAGAAAAATTCTCCTTGTTAATCATGAACAGTCCGGAACCTTTGCTTCCCGCAAGCATAAAATTTTTATTCCACGCACAAACGCAAAGTATTTGATCGTTGATGTCAAGAATTTTTTTCTGCTCGGGATAATGCATAGTGTCTGTTGGCATTCCATATTGCACATATAACCCCTTCCCCCATGCCGCAAGCCATACATTGTTGCCGTCAATAACAAAGGAAGGGATGGAAAAAGGTCCCGTGCCTTCTGCGAACCCCCGGAGGGTAATGTGTCCACTATCTTTTTTTATACCATACACATAACCGCCCACAAGGAAAGAGATGTACAGCATGGAATCGTTTCCATCAACGTGATGAATCCAGTTGGCGGGAATGGAAGGGTCTTTGGTTGCATGGACGGGATCCGGACGCATGTCCCGCCCGAGCCATGATTGCGTGTAATTAAATTGCATTGTTTTTTTATTCAGAAAAATACCTGTCACCACTTCTGCTCCGATGAGCAAATAATCCTCGTTGTAATCATAAAGGCAATTGAGCCGGTTAGTAGCAATAGAATTTTTGTCGGCAGGATTATTTTTGAACTGATGAAATTGCTTGTCTCTTGTTTGTAGCGGATCATACCGGGTGAGCCCGCCATCTTTTGTTGCAATCCAAAAAATATTTTGATCATCCTGGAGAATGTCAACAATATCGTTTCCTGAAAGTGAGTTCATGCTTGCGTCATCATGATAAAATGTTTCCACAACATTTCCATCATAGCGATTGAGTCCGAAGTGTGTTCCAATCCAAAGAAACCCATCGTGATCCTGGTAGATGCAGGTAATGTCATTGCTTGACAATCCTTGTGCTGTAGTAATGTTTTCAAAATGCAGTTGTGGAAACTGTGCAGAAGCTGCCTGAAATACAATCAGCAGAAGGAATGGAAAAAGCTTTCGGTGGTGGAGCAACATGGACTGACTACTGCAACTTACGTTTTTTTCCACCGCATAGTTAATGCGCGTGTAGATGTTGGTGAATGGTAATAAAAGATACGATATGCAATCTTACATGATTGGCGCGAATAGTCTCACGTCGCAAAGAATCGATTGAAAGGCGCTGACTTTGCTTCAGCTCAATCTTTTCAAGAGGTTAAGGCAGACTGAGTTCTTTATCTCTGACCTCATACCTTGCAATGAAAACAGAGAAGAACGAAGTTACGGGAAGTAGTTTCTCTTTGATAATTTCGGCACTTGCTATTGCTATTCCAAATCAAAAATATGTTTTCACTCTCATGAGAATTTCTACCTGGTTTCTTCCGGTGAGCTTATTGCTGGTCAACAATATCTCTACTGCACAGAGTACTGTTCATCATGATACAAATGAGACAGGAAAAGTGATGAACGAATCTTCGCCGGTCTTTCTGCAGAATCCGGGACAATGGGATGAATCTGTTTTGTTTCGAACGTCAGCGTCGGGAGCTGAAGTTTCTTTCATGAAAAACAAAATAAGTTTTGCGATAGCCCGAAGGATAGAGAAAAATATTCAGCAGCAGATTCCTTTGATGAACCTGAACGGAGAACCCAATCCGGAGGCAAATCAAATTTTAGTATGGAATCTGAATTTTGAAAATTGCAATCCTTCTACAATTGTGACTCCTGTTGGTTCCCATTCTTCACACAAAAATTATTTTTTAGGAAATGATCCTTCAAAATGGAAGGCAGATGTTCCCTGCTTTGAAAAAATTATCTATAAAAACATTTATGACGACATTGACCTGTGCTACTATAATAAGAACTCATCGCTTGAATATGATTACACGGTTCATCCGAACGCCGATCTTTCCTCCATAAGAATGAAGCTTGAAGGAGTGAACAATATTCGCATTGATGAAGCCGGAGATATTGTAATTGAGACCGCTTTCGGAACCGTGAAGGAGAAGAAACCCATCGCTTATCAAATTATCAACAATGAAACAAAGCCTGTGCAAGTCAGCTTTAGGATTTTGGGAAATGATGTTTATGGATTCAGCCTTGAGTCAACGTACGATGCATCATCTAAGCTCATCATTGATCCGGTGATGCTCGAATGGAGCACATTTGCCGGTGGTGGCGTTGATGGTAACGGATATGTTTTTGATCTTGCCGTTGACAGTGCAGGATATGTGTATGCCACCGGTTATTACAACGATGATTTTCCGGTTACTTCCGGTGTTTACGATACCTCTTACAACCAGGGTGGCAGTTGCGGCTTTGGAGGATCGTTTGAAGATGTCTTCGTAATAAAATTAAATCCGGATGCCACTTCAATTGTATGGGCGACTTATGTCGGCGGAAGTTGTGCCGAGCGTGGACGCGGTATTGCCATCAATCCGCAGGGAGATTGTTTTGTTACAGGCTGGACAAGGTCCGTTGATTTTCCCAAAGTAAATTCCATTCTGTCATCTTTAAATGGAAGTACCGATGCTTTCGTGTTACGATTGAACAGTAATGGTACCGTGCTCAGCTATTCAAGTGACTTTGGTGGTGAGTACAATGATTGGGCAGAGAAGATAGTTATTGACAAGAACAACGAAGCGGTGGCTACAGGCGCCACTCTTAATCTTCTTGGTGATCCCGGTTTCCAGGTTACTGCAAATGCTTTTCAATACAATTACGGTGGAGGCAGTTACCAATCTGATGCTTATGTAATCAAATTTACCGCATCCGGAAATCTTATATGGGCCTCTTATCTTGGAGGATCATTGTGGGATTGGGGTTATAGTATTGGTCTTGATTCTTCCGATAAAATTTATGTAACCGGGCGAGGACAAACAGGATTTCCCACGACACCCGGTGCTTTTCAAACGGCTAACAATGGATCTGATGATGTGTTTGTAACCTGCATTGATTCTTCAGGTACTTCAATTATTTATTCAACGCTCGTAGGCGGATCAACTACCACGAATGGAAGTTGCGCCTGTGAATCAGGCAATTCCATATATGTAAATAAGCAGGGTGAAACTTATGTAACCGGCAATGTGCGCTCATCAGATTTCCCTGCTACCGTAGGGGCTTATGATGTTTCCTTCAACGATGGTTACTATGGTGACAACTTTGCTTTCGAACTCAACGCAACAGGAAGCGATCTTGTTTTTTCAACGTACCTCGGCGGCGCCACGCTCGATATAGGATGGGGAATTGATGTAAATGATTCCGGCGAAGTTTTTCTGTCCGGTTATTCTGATGCATCGGATTTTCCAACTACCACTTGTGCATTTGACAGCACCTACAACGGAACCACCGATGCTGATTTTACCATCAGCAAATTAAGTAAAGACGGAAGTACGCTGCTGTACTCAACTTACATTGGCGGAAATGACCAGGATTATTGGGAGCCGAAAGTGAGAGTGATGGGTGATGAATGCGATCAGCGAATAGTGTTTAGCGGCACCAGTCATTCGCAGGATTTTCCTACTACAGCAGGAACCATTCAACCCGTTAAGTTAAACGGAGTGAATGATCAGCCCGTGATATTTAAGATGCAGCCAAAAATTTTTCCGGGATTCATTTCACCCGATAGTGTTGCCTGCAATGATGCAGTATCATTTTCTGATACCACTAATGTTTGCGGCCTCTGGAATCCTTCCTTCATGACCGAGCAATGGGATTTTGGTGATGGCACTTTTGCAAATGGAAATACCGCTACACATGTGTACTCCGCTGCAGGAACATACACGGTGAAATTAGTAACAGGATGCCCGATGGATTCTGTTTCAAAAACAATTGTGGTCAGTTGCGGCAATTTATCAAGCGTTCAGATTGCTTGTACCGATACTTCACTCTGCGAAAAATTCTGCATCAGCTTTACCGATCTTTCCATCAACAACCCGGTAACATGGCAATGGATTTTTGAGGGAGGAAGTCCGCCCGCTTCAACAGATCAAAATCCGGCGATGATCTGTTACAATGATTCAGGAATGTTTGATGTAACACTCATTACTACAGATGGGGGCGGCAACATGGATACACTTGCTTTGCACGACTTCATCACTGTGTTTTCAAATCCTGCCGCCCCGGTTATCACTCAATCCAGTGATACACTTTTTTCTACACCGGCGGCTTCTTATAAATGGTATCTCGATGCATACCCTATTCCGGGCGCGACGAACCAGGATTATATAATTACTCAATCAGGATTGTACACCGTTGAAGTGGGCAATCAATCCGAATGCACAGCAGAGGTAAGTGTTACAGCATATCTGTCAGGAATTGAAGACCAGGATGCTGATAATACCATCCATTTATATTCAAACCCTGCAGACGAAAATCTTTTCATTCAGTATCATGGGCGAACCGTTCTGAATGCCGAGTGTTCCATCATAAATATTCTCGGCGAAAAATTATGGCAGCAAATAGAAGCGAAAGTTTCAGAGGAGCAAAGCATTTCAGTTGATGTAAGATCTTTTGCTGAAGGAACCTACTTCTTTATTCTCACTTCACGCGAAAAAACATCGGTAGTGAAATGGGTGAAGCAATAACGCCTGACTCGAACGATGCAGACTTGATGGGTTGACGATATAAAAATAAAAGATGAAAAGTTCAGAAACAGGGTACCAACTTGAAACTGATTACTAAAAATCGAAAAATGAAAAAACAAGCTTTATTACTGATGACTCTTTTGACAATTTTAAATTTCAAAAGTTCAGGGCAAATCATATTTGAACATGCATACAGTACTTACCATAGCCAATTTTATCTAACAGATATTGGAAACAGCAATTATAAATATGTTCTCTTTACTGAGAACTCTCTCATCGTTAATCTATACAACCTTGACCATAGTTTATATTTAAGTTTCACCACTCCAGATACACTTTGGATTCCTCCATACTATTTAGAAGTACAATATATTACCAAATCACTATTTGATTGTGACAGTAACAATATAGAATATGTTCTTACAAGAGGGGCTTACACGGCTGGCGGTTTTCGTATTTATAGAACTGATGGAACATTACTTTTTTCTAAAGACAGTGTTTCCGGTCCTTATTGTTATGGTTGTGGTGATGGTTCTGTAATAATACGTCCAATTGAAAATACACCTGACGGCACTAAACTCATGCTAAGTAAAGGTAATGGCTCTATTGGCGATAGCACATATATTTATTCTCTCTGTGGTATTCTGCCCTTAATAGTTGACGAGAATTCTATCACCGTAAACTATGTTAAGATATTTCCCAATCCAACAAATGAAATTATTACTTTTGAAATTAATCCACCAAGCAATCAGGAGCAATTTGTTTTGACAATTTACAATTCTTCATTTCAAATAGTGGAGGAAAAAAAACTCACAGATAAAAATTACCAGCTTGACATAAATAAACATTCCCTAGCATCGGGAACTTATCTTTTTGACTTGAGAACTGATAGAAAGGTATTTCAGACAGGGAAATTCGTTATAACAAAATAATAAACTACCAACCCCATGTCGAAAGTGGGGGCGAATGCCATTAAAAATAATTGATTGTGAATAATCCCTTCATCGTTATACAACATATTCTTTCAAAATGAAACTAACAACATTCCTGGTACTACTTTTCTCAATGTCAAAACTTGCTTTGGGACAAAATTACTCGTATAAAAACGAACAATTCGATCTGAAAATATATGAATATCTATCCAAAACTATTGAAAGGGATTCTATTACATTGGAGACTTTTATTTACAATACTAAACCTTTTTCAAAATGGGATATAAGACCATTAAAAGATAAAGAGGTTTGGGCAATGGATACTGTCTATTCTTCGAGTATGATTCCAAACTTTATTTGGGGAAGTTTCGCTAATCAATATAAATTAACCCAACAGGCTGCCATGGCTAAACCGAATGAGCTTTTGAATAAAGCAGTTGCAGATAAAGAAAAATTAACAAACTATCTAAAGCTAAATCTTAAAAAATTTCAAGAACTATCACAGTCAATTTCAAAATCGAAAAACCAGATCTATTTAAATCAAATAACGATACAGAGAGTGGATAGTAATTTTAAAGAGAATAATATCTATTGGAAATATTCTATTTCTAAGGAATCTCCCTTCCCTATTTCAGATAAAATCATTGCTTCAGAAAAACCATTTTCAAATAATCAAACGGGAGTTCTGAATTTAATGCATGAGTTGGGCATCTATTCTGCAATAAAAACCAAGGACGGGATATTCTATTTAATAGATGGCTTCACCGACAACTCATATGGCTTTTTTTACAGTTCAACGGGACTAATGGAAAGTGACAATAATCTTTTTGAAATCATGACTTTTGAAAAGATAACTGATAATTACTTTTATTATATAGCGAACTAATGCGTCGCCTAAAAACCGTTAAAAAAAGTGAGTGAAAGTAACAAACAGGAGTAGCGTAATTAAACATGAGAGCATTAAACCCCTTCTTTGCCTGCGGTTGGTGTCCTCACCAATCGCCTCTGCGAGAAGATAAAAATAAAAGGTTAGTAAGGACAGCAACTATAGGAAAAAAAGGGATATAGCGATGAGGAAATTAGCGACAATATTATTAGTGCTCTTACTGAACTCATGCAATAGCGGAACCATAGAGAAGCAATCTTCAAATGCTCCACCGGACACATTCAGAGAATTTTTGAAGAAATTTAAAATCATAGACCTGCCATTTGTCTTTAGGTATGCCGACTTTAAAGAAAGTTTTAACTATAATAAAATGACAAGTATTGACGCTAATTCAAGCGACACTCTTTTTATTAAAACAGAATATTCAGACGGCATAAAATGCTTCGGTATGTTACCCGACACTACAATTTTTTTTTCAATTATTTATTTTTATCCTGCTGATAGTTATTATCCGCAATTAGTTACTTATAATAAAAGAGGAAAACTAATTGATGAAACATCTTTAATCGTTAATGGTTGTGGAGGTGATTGCGGACTTCAATATTGTTCTGAGACAGGAATGATTAATAAAGACCTCTCTATATTTTGTGCCGACACAGTTAATTGGGAATACTTTTGCGATAGTTTAGGACAACCAATTCCGAACAGTGACATAGTTTGGATAAATACAAAAACAGGCAGATTGACAAATAATGGAAAAGTGAAAATGACGAACGATAAGCATCAAGAAGTAAAAAAGAAGACCCTTACTCAATGACGCAAAAGCAAATATCAGAAGAACTTTTATGCGAAATTCCTACAGTTGGGATTCGTACAAAGAGTATAACGGCAGGTAACAAAAAGATTAAATGCCATTTTTGGGGCGACCGGCAAACTCCGATCAGTACTGTAAGAAACAAACATTAAGACAAGCCAAGCTAAATGACAAGACGAAGCGTCATTGCAATTCTAATTTTTCTTTTTTGCGTTGGTTTGCCAACTTGGGTTTTGAGTTTCTTTCCGGCACCATGCGGTGGTTACCGACTTTGTATGCTTGTTTTTTTATACCCCATCCGTGTCCCTTCCGAAGGTTGGGGACACGGATGATTGACAAAGCATAAATAAATATGAGAGCATTAAAACTCTTCTTTTTTTACTTCTTAATACCTTCTTCGTTCTCGGCAACCGCTGGGCGACCTGCTAACTTTGAGCTGACTAAAAGAAACAAATAAAATGACATTGCGAATATTAATCCTGATGCCAATTATTTTTCTTTCGAGCGGACACCCAAACAGACACGCAAAGGATTGGACAACTTCTGACAAATACTTTCAGGTTTACACTTTCTCAGACAATGTAATGGGCCTGACAGTTGAACTAAGTTATACTCATTCGACAGAGAGCGCATTTATTGATTCCATCTTCAACAAAATTGCAACGTCAGATTCCATTGGCAATGTAATTTCACAGCAAGTGCATTCTTGCTTACCTATTGACACTAATGGCAGATTGAGGTTTTACAGAAACATAAAACTTGAAGACAACCTGCTTAATGGCATTGACAAATCATTTTTTGTTTACTGCACCAAAGGAGTTGTTCAACGGACGGTTAAAGATGTTGTTTTCGCTTTAGACGAGTGCAGGTCAAACATTGTAGTGTTTCGCTTTGACAAAATTGACACGAGAAAATATGGACAGCCAATGATTTGCTCAAAGACAAAACTGAATATGACATTTGAAAACTTTCCCGAAATTGATAAAGAGATACAAGTTGCAATGCTGAACGAAAAATTTGATTACACTGACAGCATGAAAACTATCTCATTTGCCCATTCTGATTCACTTTACTTTGCTTATGCAGACGACTTTAATTGGAATAAAGAAGGCGATATAAATAATTATTATCCCGGACGAGCAGTTTATGTAAAGCGTAACGACAAAAAACTTTATCGCAAGTGGGCTTTGAGTCTGGATTTATTTGGAATACCATGCGACTAACATTTGTGCTGAATATGAACGACACAGCTTCGGACGAACAGTGAAATTTTGCCTTCGGTTGTTGTCCTCACCATTCGCCTCCGGGAGAAGAAAAAAATAAAAGGTTGGTGAGGGACACCCATAGCAACAAACGGCTTACAAAATGAAAAGTAAAATTTTAAACCTACTGCTAATACTTACTTCACTCTTTGGGTTTTTAGAATGGGGAAAAGGAAACAAACAATTTCTGTTTCAGCTTGAGAAGGAAATAATCCTGAAAATATTCAGTGAACCAGCTTCTGTTATTCATCCGTTTACGATCTTACCATTAACCGGGCAATTATTATTGCTCATAACTTTGTTTCAAAGGAATCCAGGCCGAATATTGACATACGCAGGCATCGGAGGAATTGGAGTTCTGCTGCTGATGATGTTTGTAATAGGTTTGCTAAGTTTAGATTTTAAAATTCTGCTTTCGACTATTCCATTCTTAGTTATTGCAGTTTTTACCGTCATACATCACAGAAGAAAATAATAAAGGACTTTCATTCAAACCTGACTAACATTGACGAACACAGCATCGGCTTCGTGAATCCCTCCTTCGTTATGCATCATGCTTGCGCTATTTCAGAACTTCAAACTACGTGCAAGAAATAAGCAATGAAAATAGCCAGCTGCACATCAATCATTTTCCTTGGAACACTTTCCTCGTGTAATACTTCTGCCGATAGAAATATTGTTCAAGTGAAAGTTGATACGCCTAAAGTTGTTGAGCCGGGTTTAAAAGCTGATACTTCTATTTATATACCGGACTGGAAAACTCTCACTGACTCGATAAGGTATTGGCATGACGTGCATATTGAGCCGATTTCGAAAGTTGCTACTACCAATTATACATTGGACTGGAAAATACTCTCTGACACTGCGAGTTATTCAATAACATACATTCAGCTAAATTTTTTAAATGGTCCAACTGATGACAAAACATTCGGAAAAGACATCTGCGATTTTCAAAGTGGTAAGGAAGGTAAGAAAATGAAACTTAGCAGCAAACAGGAATATCAACTTTCCAAGCTTGTTACTAACCCTTCAAACTTTTTAGATGCTGATTGCGGGACATTTCAACTTAACGCTGGTTTCATTATTTTTAAAGAAGGCAAACTTGTGGGTAAAATAAATATTGGTTGTGGATATAATCAATGGTTTTTTTCTCCATATAACCATCAGTCAAAAGCCGGTTGGCTAAGTAAGAAAGGGTTCGGAATAATGGAGAAACTCCTTGACGATATTAATTTGGCAAATAAATAAACGCGATGAAAGCAGCATGAAGTTGACAAAGAAGCACAGGCGCTAACACGTGAATTGTTCTCGAGTTCGAGGCAACTCATCCTTTCTCCTGCAGCTTAAACCCTACCCCATGATGATTTTCAATCTCCACTGTATTATCGGGCGATAAATATTTCCGCAGCTTCGAGATGTATACGTCCATGCTTCTGCCTAAAAAATAATCATCACTCCCCCACACTTGCTGCAATACCTCCTCCCGTTTCACTACCCGGTTCATGCCGCCGCAGAGGGCACGAAGAATTTCTGCTTCCTTCTCCGTTAGCTTTTGTTTTTTCTTTTTCACCGTAAGCTCATAGTTCGGATAGTCAAAAACACAATCGCCGAAATGAAAGATTTTTTCTTTCGAGTGATGTCCGCTGCGTTTCAAAAACACGTTGATGCGCAACACCAATTCTTCAATATCAAACGGCTTGGTGATGAAATCATCACCGCCGGTTACAAATCCTTTGATACGGTCTTCCTTCGCCGATTTCGATGTGAGAAAAATGATCGGCATCGTTTTATTTACGAGGCGTATTTTTTCCACAAGCGTGTAGCCATCCATCTTCGGCAGCATCACATCCACAATACAAATATCGAACGGCCGTGACTTGAAAATTTCCAAAGCGATAACGCCGTCTTCGCAAGCTGTGACGTCAAATTTCGCCATCGTCAAATAGTCACGGATTACCCGGGCGAGAGACCTGTCGTCTTCTACGAGGAGAATTTTTGCTGAAGGATTCATGGAGGGGTGAATGGGTGAATGGGTGAATGGTGAATGGTGAATCGTGAGTCGTGAGTTGTGAATCGTGAATGGTGAGTCGTGAACGGTGAATGTTTTTTAGTTTTTAGTTTGGTTTGGCGAGAGCACATAGCTCAAACCACATAGCCCATATCTCCTTCACAGCGGCAATGTAATAATGAATGTTGTTCCTTTATTCACCTCACTGTGCACGCTGATCTTTCCGCCGTGGTCTTTGATCACTCTGTTTACATAATACAAACCTAATCCAAAGCCCTTCACATCATGCACATCACCTGTATGCACCCGGAAGAACCGCTCAAAAATTTTGGTTTGATTTTTTTTCTCCATGCCAATGCCATTGTCCTTAATGGCTATACTGATTTCCCGATTATCGTCAGCTGTCCAAACTTCAATGACCGGAATGTTTTGATTGTACTTGACTGCATTATCGAGCAGGTTGAAGAAGACATTGGTGATGTGCATACGATCGGCTTTAATAACAAAGTGGTCCGCATTTAATGTGCAGGTGATACTTCCGCCTTTTTCCTTCACGATTTGATCCACGCTGTTGATGGCACGCTCGAGACATTCGTGAAGATTAATTTCTTCAAACTGATACTTCAAATGTTTTTCATCCCATACAGCGACCTGTAATATTCTTTCTACCTGGGCTTTCAATCTTTCCGCTTCATGATGAATCAATGAAACATATTGCATAATAGAGGATGAATCCCGCTGCACCTCGGGTTTATTCAGGAGTCGTGCAGTAATAAGAATGGTTGACACTGGAGTTTTGAACTCATGAGTCATGTTGTTCACGAAATCTTTTTGTATTTGAGATAGTTGTTTCTGACGGAAAATCGCGATTAAAGCAAAAGCAAAAAAAACAACCACCAATAGCAAGACCACGGATGAATACAACCAGATTCCCATGGAGCCAATGAGCTGATTGCTCTTGTCAGGAAAATTTACAGTGAAATAATAGAGATCATTTTTCCATTGCGGCAATTCTTTCACGGGATGATCCTTATCATCTTTCCGAAACGAAATGTAATTCCCATATACCAGCTTTTGGTGATTGCAGTCGTATACCCCATACTCAAAATCCTGGATGAGCTTTCTGTTTTGGAATTCCGCTTTCAGTAGTGCTTCCAGCACTTTGGTGTCAATTTCTCCATTTACACTCACCACGAAATAGTTGCTCGAGAGTTGATTGACAAATTGGCCATTCGGAATCTGCTGCTGATTGATGGTGAGTATTTGTTCACCCACATTCTGCAGCGCGATAAAAACATTCTGATCAAATTGTTTTTCGCGTACATCAAATGCATTTCGAAACCAAAAAACCTGGAGCAAAACAATACCGGTAATGGAAATAATAGCAAGCAGAGTAATGATTTGAATGGTGCGATTCTTCATTTTAATAAGAGATCAATGACCTCGATTGAAAGGGTAAAATTGAACTGTTGTTTCGACTTTGCCTTAACAAGTTTCATAAATGTTCTAAAAGGATCCCCCTAAAGGGGCTTTCGAAAAAGTTATTGTTGGGAATTGTAATTATTAATTTCCTTTTTTTCTGCACTTTTTGCAGGAATCAGGTCTTTTACAGGAATTTTTCTTCCGGAAGTTTCTAAACATCTTCAAAAGTTAAAAGGGAAATGGATCGAACCGAAACATTTTTCTTACAGGCTCGTACCAGTGACCCAGACTAACCAATTATAGGTAACCAAAACACAAATACCTACAATTTTAAGGTCCCTACCCTTTCAATTTCACACTATTTAAAACCTAAAACAATTTCACATGAAAATTCTTTACTCCCCAAGAACAATTTATTTCATTGGCCTCTCCCTGGTATTTCTTATCTTTCTAAATACAGCCTTTGGTCAAACACTCACAAGCGACAGAGCCGATTATCCTCCCGGCGATACAGCAATCCTGATTGGTACCGGATTTTCTGCCGGAGAAACGATTACTCTTCAAGTACTGCACATAGACGAGTTCGGAGGTATTGATTCACTCGAAGCCCACCAGCCCTGGGAAGTTATTGCTGACGGTGATGGAGATTTTACAACAACCTGGTATGTTTTTCCTGATGGTGATGAAGTAGGAGCTAATCTGATAGCCACCGCTGATGGACAATCATCGGAGATGCACGCTGAAGTTTTTTTTACTGATGCCATCACTCCACCCAGTTGCATTATTTCAGGTATTCAAACAAGTTGCGCGGGTGGCAGCCTCAACTTTACAGGAACTTCAGGCTCCGGATTTTTATATCTATGGACAATCATAAACAATATTACGGGTGCCTCTTTTTCCACTTCAAACACCATTCAAACCATCAGCGTTAATGTCGGAAATACTGCGGGGACATTTGGCATTCAAGTCAAAATTACCTCCGGTGCAGCTTCCTCTACCTGTAGTAAAACAGTGGTCGTAAATGCAATACCTTCCTGCTCAATAACTCCCGCTTCGCCGGTTTGTCCTGGTTCTCAAAATAGTTATTCCGGTCCATCAGGATTAACTTCTTATAGTTGGTCAATTAGCGGAAATGGATCATTGTCAGGAGCAACCAATGTGCGTAATGTATTAGTAAATGCGGCAAGTGTTTGTAACGGAAGTTACACTCTTTCATTAAATGGTTCTCTGAATGGCTGTACATCAAACTGCTCACAAATTATTTCTGTTATTGACAATACTTCCCCTTCTGTTAGTCAGCCGGGGAATAATTATTTTATATCCTGTGGTGAGGCTGCTGTATTCACGCCTCCTGCTGCTTCTGATAATTGTTCCACCGCTTCAGTGGTGGAAGTTTCTGATATTACTACTCCCGGTTCATGCACGGGTCTCTATTCGCGCACGAAATCATGGAAGGCTGTTGATGCCTGCTTCAATGAAAGTGGAATTGTCAGTCAAACTATTAGTGTCATAGACAATACAGCACCATCCATTACAGATGCGGCGGATGATGAAACAATCTCTTGTCCTGAATTACCGGTATTCACAGCGCCAACAGCTAATGACGCTTGCGATAATAATCCGGAAATCGTTATGGTTTTTGATGAAACTATACAGGGAGCTTCTGCGGGCGAGTACTCACGGACAATTTGCTGGAAAGCGGCAGACTGCAGCGGCAATGAAAGTGAAACAGTTTGTCAGACCATTAATGTAGTAAATAATACGGCGCCCTTCATCGGAACTCCGGTGAATGCATGTGGCACCTATACTTTACCATGGGGACAAACAGTAACAGCTTCTAACGATTACAGCCATACTTATACTTCAGTGAACGGATGCGATAGTATCTCTACTATTCATGTAACAATTAATTCGGGCTACAATGTAACCGGTGATCCGGTGACTGCATGTGTGAGCTATACTTTACCATGGGGACAGGCGGTGACTTCCTCTAACGATTACAGTCATACTTATTCTTCGGTGAATGGATGCGACAGTACTGCTACGATTCATGTAACAATTAATTCGGGCTACAATGTAACCGGTGCTCCGGCGACTGCATGTGGCAGCTACACTTTACCATGGGGACAAGCGGTGACTTCCTCTAACGATTACAGTCATACTTATTCTTCAGTGAATGGATGCGACAGTACTGCTACAATTCATGTAACAATTAATTCGGGCTACAATGTCACCGGTGCTCCGGTGACTGCATGTGTGAGCTATACTTTACCATGGGGACAAGCGGTAACAGCTTCTAACGATTACAGTCATACTTATTCTTCAGTGAATGGATGCGATAGTACTGCTACGATTCATGTAACAATTAATTCGGGCTATAATGTGACCGGTGCTTCCGTGACTGCATGTGTGAGCTATACTTTACCATGGGGACAAGCGGTGACTTCTTCTAACGATTACAGTCATACTTATTCTTCCGTCAATGGATGTGACAGCACGGCAACGATTCATGTAACAATTAATTCGGGCTACAATGTAACCGGTGCTCCGGCGACTGCATGTGGCAGCTACATTTTACCATGGGGACAAGCGGTGACTTCTTCTAACGATTACAGTCATACTTATTCTTCAGTGAATGGATGTGATAGTACGGCAACGATTCATGTCACGATTAATTCGGGCTACAATGTGACCGGTGCTCCGGCGACTGCATGTGTGAGCTATACTTTACCATGGGGACAGGCCGTGACTTCCTCTAACGATTACAATCATACTTATTCTTCCGTCAATGGATGTGACAGTGTGGTTACGATACATGTTAGCATCAATTCCATCCCGGCAGTTACAGCTTCAAGTAATAGCCCGGTTTGCCAGGCTGGCACATTAAATCTTAGTTCAAGTGGTGGAACATCTTACTCCTGGACGGGTCCGAATGGATTTACTTCTTCTCTACAGAATCCTTCCATCAGTAATCTTACTGCTGCAGCAAGTGGATCTTATTCTGTTACTGCGACAAACTCTTCAGGTTGTGCAGCTACGGCAACTACTTCTGTTACCGTGAATGCGAAGCCAACGGCAACCGCATCAAGCAATCCCGGCTGTACAGGAAGTGCATTGAATCTAAATTCAAGTGGCGGAGCTTCTTACTCATGGACAGGTCCGAACGGGTTTACTTCTTCATTGCAAAATCCAACGATCAGCAGTATTACTACTGCAGCGGCCGGAACGTATACCGTAACGGTGACGAATTCTTCAGGCTGTACATCAACAGCAACCGCAATTGTAACTGTAACTGCTAACCCAACAGCAACAGCTTCCGGCAATAGTTCTGTTGTAGGTGGAAATACATTAAACCTGACATCGGGTGGAGGCAGTGCCTACTCGTGGACGGGACCTAATGCATTTACCTCTTCCCTTCAGAACCCGAGCATTATCTATGTTGCCGCTGCAATGGCAGGAAACTATACTGTAACTGTGTCAAACTCCAATGGTTGTACTGCAACAGCTTCTTCCTCTGTTACTGTTACCTGTTCAGGATTCAAGTCTTACACCATTACACAGGGAGGTTGGGGCGCCAACGCTAACGGAAATAATCCGGCGGTCTATCGTAATGCAAATTTCCCCTATGCTTTCCCAAGTGGATTAGCCCTGGGCTGCGGATCTAACTGGCTCTATTTAACTACGTCGCTTGCGGTTCAGGATTTTCTTCCTTCAGGTGGATCATCGGGTGCACTAACACAGAGCTATACGAATCCCGGTTCAACACTCTCAAACACACTGGCGGGGCAGGTGACAGCACTTGCACTGAATATCGGCTTCGATAATTATGACGCAACATTTGCTTCTTCCACCTCCATGCACGTTCAGGATATGTACGTGAAAGCCGGAACATTTGCAGGATGGACCGTTCTTCAGGTACTCAATGAAGCTCAAAAGAAACTTGGAGGTTGCGCATCATCTTATACTGGTACTCAGTTGAACAGTGTCTGCACGAGTATCAACGAGAATTACGATGGTGGTACTATTGATAAGGGATTCCTTAGTTGTATCCCGGTTAGAATGAATAGTGAAGTACCAGCTATAGAGGAAGCCATTATGAAACTATATCCTAACCCGAACAACGGTCAATTTGTAATAGACTTGAATCTCAATGAAGCAATTACGAGTACCGTAAACATTCAAGTATTGAATATGTTGGGCCAACTTATATACCTGGATCAAACAGATGCAATTAATGGAATACTTCACCGGGAAGTGAAGTTCGACAATAATCTGCCGGGCGGGACCTATTTAGTACGCGTAATTTCCGGAGACGAAATATTCACACACCAGATTATCTATCAAAGATAAAGCTAAAGAATAAAATAGGGTCGCTCTTTAAACCCGGAGCGGCTCTATTATTTTTTTCTGAAAGAGTTTAACATTCCAATTCAAATTAGATAGTAACGATTTTAAAAAATAAAAATACACCATGTACAGGCTTTTATATCCCTTAACCACTATTCAGGTTAGCTGTGACAAGCCCCCCCTTCACATTGCTGACGTAGAGTTAAGACTATCTCACTTTTCGAATCCTAATATCACAACCTTTATAACTAATATTTATTTCACTTAAAACCCAACATCACATGAGAAGGCTTGACATTACAAAAACAATTTATTGCTTTACTCTTTCACTCGTATTTTTAGTCTTTTTTAATTCCGCGTTTGGTCAAACCCTTGCAAGCGATAGAGACGATTATCAACCCGGCGATAGCGCTATTCTTTACGGCTCAGGATTTTCTTTCGGAGAACCCATTATTATGCAGGTACTTCATACCGACTGGACCGGCGGCATTGATTCAATGGAAGCCCACCAGCCCTGGTCAATTGTGGCAGACAATTTTGGAAATTTTACAACCACCTGGTATGTTTTTCCGGACGGAGATCAGGTAGGAGCTTCCCTGGTTGCTACTGCTGACGGGCAATCATCATTTATGCACGCTGAAGCATTTTTTACTGATGCCATCACTCCGCCCCAATGCATTATTTCAGGTAATCAATCGGGTTGTGCGGGCGGTACCCTCAATTTTACGGGAACAACAGGTATCGGAATAACATATTTATGGACAATCATAAACAATAATACGGGTGCCTCTTTTAACGGTTCAAGTACGATCCAGAACATTAGCGTGAATATCGGAAATACTCCCGGGACATTTGGCATTCAACTCAGAGTTACTTCGGGAGCTGCTTCTGCTACATGCAGCAAAACAGTCTTAGTGAAGCCAATCCCTTCTTGCTCAATAATTCCCGCCGCACCAGTTTGCCCGGGAACTCAGAATAATTACACCGGGCCATCAGGATTAACTTTTTATAGTTGGTCAATTAATGGAGACGGAACCCTTTCAGGATCAACCACCGGGAATAATGTTTCGGTGAATGCAGCAAGTGTTTGTAATGGAAACTATACTCTTATGTTAGTTGCTGCTCTGAATGGTTGCACATCAAACTGCTCACAAATTATTTCCGTTATTGACAACACTTCCCCTTCTGTTAGTCAGCCGGGGAATAATTATTTTATATCCTGTGGTGAGGCGGCTGTATTCACGCCTCCTGCTGCTTCGGATAATTGTTCCACCGCTTCGGTAGTGGAAGTTTCTGATATTACTACTCCCGGTTCATGCACAGGTCTCTATTCACGCACAAAATCATGGAAGGCTGTTGATGCCTGTTTTAATGAAAGCGGAATTGTCAGTCAAACCATTAGTGTCATAGATAATGTAGCGCCATCCATTGAAGATGTGGTGGGTGATGAAACCATCTCTTGTCCTGAATTACCGGTATTCACAGCGCCAACAGCTAATGACGCTTGCGATAATAATCCGGAAATCGTTATGGTTTTTGATGAAACTATACAAGGGGCTTCTGCGGGCGAGTACTCACGGACAATTTGCTGGAAAGCGGCAGACTGCAGCGGCAATGAAAGTGAAACAGTTTGTCAGACTATTAATGTAATAAATAATACGGCGCCCTTCATCGGAACTCCGGTGAATGCATGTGGCACCTATACTTTACCCTGGGGACAAACAGTAACAGCCTCTAACGATTACAGCCATACTTATACTTCAGTGAACGGATGCGATAGTATCTCTACGATTCATGTTGCAATTCATCAGGGCTACAATGTAACCGGCACCCCCGTCACTGCATGTGTGAGCTATACTTTACCGTGGGGACAAACAATAACAGCCTCTAACGATTACAGTCATACCTATTCTTCAGTGAATGGATGCGACAGTACTGCTACGATTCATGTAACAATTAATTCGGGCTACAATGTGACCGGAACTCCGGTGACTGCATGTGTGAGCTATTCTTTACCATGGGGACAAGCCGTGACTTCCTCTAACGATTACAGTCATACTTATTCTTCAGTGAATGGATGTGATAGTACGGCAACGATTCATGTCACGATTAACCCCAGCTATAATGTGACGGGTGCTTCTGTATCTGCATGTGTGAGCTATACTTTACCATGGGGACAGACAGTGACTTCGTCTAACGACTACATCCATACTTACTCCTCTGTGAAAGGATGCGACAGTACTGCAACGATTCATGTTAATATCAATCCGGTACCAACAGCTTCTGCTTCAGGTAACAGCCCGGTTTGTGCGGAAGGCACAGTAAATCTGAATTCAAGTGGTGGAACATCCTACTACTGGACGGGTCCGAATGGATTTACTTCTATACTTCAAAATCCAACTATCAGCAATGTTACAACTGCAGCGAATGGATCTTATATAGTTACGGTAACGAACTCTTCAGGATGTTCAGCTATGGCAACTATTTCTGTCATCGTGAACGCGAAGCCAACAGCAGCAGCCTCAAGCAACCCGGGTTGTACAGGAAGCGCCTTGAATTTAAGTTCAAGTGGTGGAGTTTCTTACGCATGGACAGGTCCAAACGGATTCACCTCTTCACTGCAAAATCCAACCATCAGCAATGTTACTTCAACAGCAAGTGGAATTTATACGGTCATAGTGACGAATTCCTCCGGTTGCACCTCGACGGCAATCACTACGGTGACTGTAAATGCGAAGCCGACAGCAACAGTTTCCGGCAATAGTTCGGTTGTTGGTGGAACCACACTAAACTTAGCATCGAACGGTGGTACCGCATACTGGTGGAGCGGTCCGAATGGATTTTCTTCTTCACTGCAGAATCCAACGGTTATTAACGTTGCTGCTGTTATGGCGGGAACCTATACCGTAACTGCATCCAATTCCTTCGGCTGTACAGCAACAGCCGCTATTGCTGTTGCAGTTACCTGTTCAGGATTAAAGTCCTACACCATTACTCAGGGAGGCTGGGGCGCCAATGCTAACGGAAATAATCCAGGGACATATTGTAATGCGAATTTCCCTGGCGCTTTCCCGAATGGATTAACCCTCGGTTGCGGATCCAACTGGCTCTATTTGACTACATCGCTGGCGGTTCAGGCTTTTCTTCCTTCGGGAGGAACGGCAGCCCCACTAACGCAGAGCTATACAAATCCGGGTTCTTCACTTTCGAATACCCTGGCAGGACAAGTAACAGCACTTGCTCTGAATGTCGGGTTCGATAATTATGACGCTACTTTTGCATCTGCCACCTCTATGCATCTTCAGGATATGTACGTCAAAAGCGGAACATTTACCGGATGGACCGTTCTTCAGGTTCTCAATGAATCTAAAAAGAAACTCGGAGGTTGCACATCTTCATATACTGCAGCCCAGTTGAACACTGCCTGCACGAGTATTAACCAAAATTACGATGGTGGCACCCATGATTATGGATTCCTGAGTTGTATTCCGGTTAGGATTGGTTTTGAAATACCGGCTTTAGAGATAGCCGGCTTGAAACTATATCCTAATCCGACCAACGGGGTATTTGTATTTCAGTTGAATCTCGGCGAAGCAGTCACCACTACGGTAGACATTCAAGTATCAGACATGCTTGGACAGTCCGTTTACCTCAATCGTACTACTGCAATTGACGGAATACTCAGCGAGGAAGTAAAGCTCAGCAATAATTTGCCCGGCGGAACCTATCTTGTACGTGTTATTTCGGGAGATCAGATATTTACTCAGCAGATTATCTATCAAAGATAAACCTGAGAACTAAAACAGGGCCGCTCTTCAAACCCGGAGAGCGGCTCTGTTATTTATATAAACAATTTAGTCTTCCAAACAGTTACGCCAGTTATAAAGATTTCAAATGCTGATATGTTTTAGCAGAATATTTTTTTCCTGGAATTTTCAAAACTTCAGCCCGATTGATCGGGATAAGGACAACCTATTCCTCTACTGAATGAAACACGATTTTTTTATGATGCCAACGTGTTATTAATGTTCGCCCCGAGGGGCAATGTCATTAAGTTAAGGATTGATCCCTGATTATTGAATGAATATTTGAATTAAGTGCGGAGCAAGATTTGACAACTTTTTAAAATTTCATAGTTAGTTGAGCGTACACGGCTTTGAAAAGTTGTCAAATCTTTGCACAGAGTTCTTAACTTAATGACATTGCCCCAGGAGGCGAAGCGGGTTTTCGATCAGAAAATTATTACCAAATGATATTCCTTACAAGAATGCTTCGCTCGTATTAGCACTCTGTAAACTTAACTTGGCGGCTATGCGATCATTCGGGATGATGAATTCACTTTTGGGTTCTGGCTTATCCAGGTTAGTGGTGCTTTCCGCATCATAACCTCAATTTTGAGAAAAATTTCAACTTTTAGGACTTAAGAAATATTTTCAGAACACTTGAAACATTTTTTTATTATAGGCCGTATACCCCATATCAACTACCCTTATATGACTACACATTTACTCAAATCAAAATTGCCAGGGATAGTATTCTTCTTTATTTCTATTACTTTATCCCTTAATTCTGTAGCACAAAAAGCAACCAACTCTGTTTTTGTCAACTTTGGACGATTAGGGTGCAATGACGACGCGTATAGTGGCTCTGACATCACCCTATTTGGAGATGCCCAAAGTGCAAGTCCCGAATTGGTATTGCAATGCAATAGCACAGACTCCTTAACCAACGTTTTTTCAAAATTCACATCCTATAACTCGACTAATAACAAACTTTATATAAATGATATCGGGAATGGTTATGACAGCAAAATATACATTCTCAATATAGGCACTCCAACAAATATTACCTGCCCTACTATCAGTTTGGACTATACAATATCCGGTGTAATTCTAAGTCAATTTGAGTTTGACCTTTTAGGAGATCTGTATGCCATCAGTAATTATGATTATTTAACAGGAACAGCCGACATCGGGGCTTATGATGACACTACCGGAATATTAAATACAGGCAGCTTAAAAACTTTATATTTTCCCGCAGGTAATTTCCCAAGCGACGTTGGCAATGGTGATATTGCCATTTTGCCAAACGGAAGAATGTTTTGTGTTTTTGGTGCTGACACATCTAAAATATTTGAGATCACCAATTATTCAAAGACTGTGTCAGGCAATGCAACAGCCACCTACCTTGGCAAGCTTACCAGGGTATGTTACGCGATGGCTTTCGATAACGGGTATTTGCTGATGGGAGGAACAGATTTATATGGCAGTTGCTACGCTTTTACTTATGACATTACCAAGCGTTATGTAAGTGCTGAAATATCTTCTCCGTTAAACAGCATGCCTATTGATGCTACCTCCTTTTCCCCCAGCATCGCTGTAGGTGAAAAACTAATTTCATCAGTGCAAGTGGATGCCACACATTACGATCTTACTTATCAGATTTACCTTAAAAATCTCGGTAACGTCAAGTTAGGCAAGGTTCAGCTTACAGAGGATTTAGCTACCGTATTTGGCGCCGGCAACATTTCCAATGTATCCACTTCATGGAAATCAAATGCAGGTCAACTTGTTTTAGATACTTCTTATAACGGGGACGACAGAGCTACCCTTCTCAGCGGAATTGTGCTCATGAATAATTACCGTGCCGCCAAAACCACCAGCACCATCACATTGAAGGTGACTGTGGCTAATGCAATTCCGTCCCAGATATATAATGTGTCAGCAGTATTTACCGGGAAAATTGGCAAGGACTCTACACTTTTAACAGTGTTGGATTCTTCCAATAACTATTCTTCCATATTTTCTTCATGGATTGACGTCATTGATCCTAATAAGAATAATGTAGCCGATGATCCGGGAGAAGGCGTCCCTACTCCATGGCAAATTGGACAGTTGATGCCGATTGAATTGTCAGTGTTTGATGTGCATGCAGAAAATACCGGCGCATTGCTTAACTGGACCACTCCCTCAGAAGAGAAGGAGAGCTATTTTGCCATTGAGCGCTCTAACGACGCTATCCTTTTTGACAGTATGGGAATCGTACCAGGGTCGGGTGTTTCAACCGTTCAGCATGACTATTCTTTTTTTGATACTAAGCTTCCGAAGAGCACTCTATATTATCGCCTTAAACAGACGAATTCAGATGGTTCTTCCACCTACTCTGAAATAAGAGTATTGGAATTCCAAACAGATGTTGCTGAAGTGGTGGCTAATTATTTAGTTTATCCCAATCCTGCCTCAAGCTACCTGGTTTTTGAAAGTTCTGAAGTTAGCAAAAGTGATTTGAATTTAGAGATATACAGCTCGTGCGGATCCAGCATCTTGAAAATGTCAATACCGGGCGCAAACTTGCGGGTGCAAGTTGCATTGCCGCAATTACCCGATGGCTTCTATATAGTTGCGGTTAAAAATCCGGCTTACGCTACACGCTTCTTTAAAATTTCAATTAATAATGAACAGCAATAGATATCATTTCACAACTCCTAACAGCGAATAAAATGAAACAAGACAATGAGGAAACCAAATTTGATTACATCTGCTTTTGATTGTAATCCTGATTCTTAATTTCATAGTTAAGAACTTATTCTGCTCACAGGACAAAAGGAAAATCCATTGTACCGTAAGCAGATTGAATTACCACAATGAAGCCTTTGGATTTTTAAGATTTCAGGGGTGTTTTTGAAAACGGCGAAACATTCTTTCAGAAAGGTCGTAATACATGATGTTACCTAACCTTTTATGAATAAATTTTTATTCCGCGCGAAGCTTACAGGAATACTGTGCTTCCTTATTTCTATCATTTTATCGTTTAGTTCCACAGCTCAAACAGCCACCAATTCTGTTTTCGTGAACTTTGGACGTCAATCGTGCAATGATTCTTATTGGGGTTCTGATCTCACGTTATTTGCAGATGCCCAAAGCACAAGCCCCGATTTGCTCCTTCAATGCAATACTACTGATGCCATCGGCCATGTTTTTGCAAAATTCGTTGGCTATAACGCGCTTAACAACAAGCTCTATATAAATGATATAAGCGATGGCGTAAACAGTAAAATATTTATTCTGAATATGAATCTTCCGTCAAATCTTACTTGCCCTGCCATCGCTTTAAGCTATACCATTCCCAATGTAATTCTAAGCCAGTTTGAATTTGACAATTTAGGAGACCTGTATGCCCTTACTAATTATAATGCGGCTGCCGGAACAGCGAATATCGGAGCGTATGATGACACTACCGGGCTATTGCAACCGGGTAGTTTAAAATCGTTATCTTTTCCCTCCGGCCATTTTCCAGCCGATATTCAGAATGGTGATGTCACGTTTACACCGAACGGAAGAATGTTCGCCATGTTTGGAGGTGACACTTCTAAATTATTTGAGATCAAAAACTATCAGAAGACGAGTGCCGGCAATGCTACCACCACCTTTTTAGGCACCCCCACAAAAATATGTTACGGAATAGCTTATGATAACGGGCACTTGCTAATGGGAGGAACCGATTTAGGAGGATCTTGCTGGTCTTTTACCTTTGATCTCATAACTAATATTCTAAGCGCTGAAATCCCCAGTCCTTTTAACAGCATGCCCATAGATGCTACCGCTTTTTCTCCGAGCATCGCTGTGGGTGAGAAATTAATTTCAGCAGTGCAGGTGGATGCTACGCATTACGCTCTTACCTATAATATTTACCTTAAAAATCTCGGGAACGTGAAGTTAGGAAAGGTTCAGGTTACAGAAGATTTAGCTACGGTATTCGGCGCTGCCAACATTTCCAATGTAAGCACTTCATGGAAATCAAATGCAGCACAACTCGATTTAGACACTTCATATAACGGAAACAATAAAAAAAATCTTCTCAGCGGACTTGTACTGATGAATAATTATAAGGTCGCCAAAACCACCAGTACCATCATATTGAAAGTAACCGTTGCTAACGCAATCGTGGCGCAGGTGTATAAGGTCTCGGCAAAATTCAGCGGGAAAATTGGCAAAGATTCTACGCTTGTGACTGTATTGGATTCTTCCAATAACTATTCCTCCGAATTTACATCATGGATTGACGTCATTGATCCCAACAGAAATAATGTAGCAGATGATCCGGGAGAAGGCATCCCTACTCCATGGTTAATCGGGCAGTTGATGCCGATTGAATTATCAGCATTTGACGTTCATGCAGAAAATACAGGCGCATCGCTTACCTGGACCACTCCCTCAGAAGAGAAGGAGAGCTATTTTGCCATTGAGCGCTCCAATGATGCCATCTTATTTGACAGCATGGGAATCGTACCAGGGTCGGGTGTTTCAACCGTTCAGCACGACTATTCTTTTTTTGATACTAAGCTTCCGAAGAGCACTGTATATTATCGCCTTAAGCAGACGAATTCAGATGGTTCTTTCACTTACTCTGAAATAAGAGTGTTGGAATTGCAGACCGATGTTGCTGAAGTGGTGGCTAATTATTTGGTGTATCCCAATCCTGCATCAAGCTACTTGGTTTTTGAAAGCTCTGAGATTAGCAAAAGTGATTTGAATTTAGATATATACAGCTTGTGCGGAGCCAGCATCTTTAATATGTCAATACCGGGAGAAAACTTACGCGCGCAAATTGCATTGCCGCAATTACCCAATGGCTTCTATATAGTAGCGGTTAAAAACCCGGCTTATGCTACACGGTTCTTTAAAATTTCTATTAATAATTAACAGCAATAGATATTATTTCACACCTCCTAAATACGAATAAAATGAAACAGGATAATGAGGAAACCAAATTTGATTACATCTGCTTTTGATTGTAATCTTTAATTCTTGACTTTAGTTGGGAATTATGATGCTCACAGGCAAGGGAAAATCCCTGGCATTGTGGGCAGATTTTATTTTTGTCCACTTCAAATGTCTTCACCGCAGCTATTGTGAGAAAGCAGGCACACCGCACCCCTATTGCCAGACTCTCATTGCTTTACAATCCTGATACCCTGACTGTGAACTCCATTTGAAATAGAGAGAAGATAATAACCCGAAGGAAGCGCCTCATCTAAATGCAATACTTCCTTATTCTCAGCTGCATTTCTGGTTTCATTGGTAATAAAAGTTTGCAATTTACTTCCTTGCATATTGTACAAGGAGATGCTTATGCATTCTTCACTTGTTAAAGTGTATTGAAGAGTTGCTTCCGATTGAATTGGATTGGGATAAATAAAAGTTGGATTATTACCTATTGCTAAGTTAATAACTCCAACATTTAAACCTGAGAGATAACGGGCTACTACCAAACCCTGCATCTCAGAACCGCCTGCTAATACAATCTTTCCATCTGACTGCAATGCCATAGAACTGCACTTATTAACTGTACTGTCAATTGCTGTAATAACAATACCATTAACACCGAAAGTGCTGTCAATGGTACCATCGTTATTAAATCGTGACAATAAGAAATTATATTTAAAATAAAGCGGAAAAGTAGTACAGCTACCGGCGATAAGTATTTTTTCATCCTGTTGGATTGCGATACAACTAGGTTCATAGCTTCCATGACTCGGAAAAAATGCTGATACCTTGCCTCCTATACCAAAACTATTGTCGAGAGAACCATTCGTATTGTACCTTACAATTGGAATTTTTACTAAGGTGTCTGTGCCATTAATATAAGAAGTGCCCGTCATCAATATCTTACCGTCTGATTGCAATGCAATAGCCAAGCCGGTATCATAATCATTGCCATCACCCGCTCCGAAATAAGTGGTAACCTTACCTCCAACACCGAAGCTATTATCCAATGTACCATCTGAATTATAACGCATTAATGCAAAACAACTTGGTGCAATTGCAGTACTCCACGATGTTCCTCCTATGAGAATCTTGCCGTCTGCTTGAACAGCAGCACATGAAACAAATGGATAAGGGTTGCCTATAGGATTTATGACCTTACCACCATTACCAAAACTATTATCGAGTGATCCGTCAGGATTAAATCGTACAACTGCAAAACCACGGACACCCGAATTTGAATCGCTTGTTCCTGCCTGAATAATTTTTCCATCCGGTTGAACTGTTAGCGCTTCTCCATAAGAGAAGTATCCCATATCATTCAGAGATGTCAATACGATTCCATTCCCATTAAAAGAATGATCCAAGGTACCATCAGTATTACAGCGGACCAAGCCAAAAACAGCGCTTGAATTACTTATAGTTGTTCCTCCTTCCAAAATTTTTCCATCAGACTGTATTGCTACTTTTTCGTCAGCCCCGTATCCATCCAGCGTTATAACTATCCCATTATTACCAAAAGTACTGTCAAGTAAACCTGAAGACTTAAATCGGGCTAAAGCGAAATGACCGTTATCATTAACACCCCCGACAACAATTTTTCCATCAGTCTGAATGGCTACGGAAAGTCCTCCGCCATCAGATAGGCAATTGCTTATGCCGTTAATTCCAAAAGTTGAATCCAAAATGCCTGCTTGAGAAAAAACACTGCTTCTTTGCAGAAAAAAGCAAAACGTAAATAAGAAGATTGTTTTCATTTTATAGTTCATTTTTATTGCTTTATTACCACTACTAATTTTCTTTCAATTGGCAGATAATTTTCTTTCATAACCTCAATAATTAACATTCCTGCCGGTAAGTCATTAAGCTTTATGTCATCTTGATTAAGAATGGAAAAATCTGAAACTTTAATACCATTTAATGTTCGAATGATAATTTTCATTTCTTCTCTAGAATTATTTTTCTGCCCATGTTGGTGTTCTCCCAATGAGCGCGTGCGAGCGCCGTTGTTGGTGTTTGACCACCAACAACTGAAGGGCGGGTGTCCCAATTGATAGTTCCATGCATAATTCAGTTTTCTTTTTATTTCACATATGCTCCATATAGTGAGTGATAAATCCCCAATCGTCTTTATTCAGGTAATAAAATGCTGCACTTGAGAAAAAGTATTGCTCCGGAAATTCTGCAAGCCGCCATTTTTCTTGTATGGCGTTGTTGTGAATATAGTTCAGCTTCTGTTCCATCACCTCCCGGGAATAGATAGGAATTGCCAGTGCATTGCGTTCCCAAATTTGGTATTTACGATCTCGCTGAGTAGATATAAAGTTTTCAAGTGCGGGATCATTAGAATGGAGCATATCGAGTTTCATTCGCTGAGCCGTAAATTTCATAAAACTATTCTTTATATCGCTTAACTCATGCCCTTCGCGAATACTCATGCAGAGGTGAATATGGTTGGGCATGATGGTGAAGCCATAAACATAAATTCTTTTATCTTCTACCATGAACTTCAGAGAATCGGTAATGAATCGTTTGTACTGATCATTCTTCAACAAGTAATTCCAATTGAGAATGGTAGCTGTATAGAAATAAGCAGGATGTTCAACCCCTATGATCATGTGCCAATAATCGAATCGAAGGTAAAGATTTATCTTACGTTTTTGCTCTATTCAAAACAAAACGGCTTTATGTATTGAAACACCTGGCAGCCACCCTTCAGTTGTTGGTGGTCAAACACCAACAACGGCTCTCGCACACGCTCATTGGGAACACCGGCAAGGGGGAAAGCTGGACCAACAGCGGCTGTAAATATCTCTTGTATTGTGGGCAGATTTTATTGTTGTCTATTTCAAATGTCTTCACCGCAACTATTGTGAGCAAGCAGGCACACCGCAACCCCTATTTCAAGACTCTCATTGCTTTACAATCTTGATACTTTGACTGTGAACATCATTTGAAATAGAGAGAAGATAATAACCCGGAGGTAGCGCTTCATCTAAATACAATACTTCCTTATACACTCCCTGATTTCTGGTTTCATTGGTAATAAAGTTCTGCACTTTACTTCCCAGCACATTATATAATGAGATGGTTATACATTCTTCATTATTGAGAATGTACTGAAGAACTGCTTCTGATTGAATAGGATTAGGGTAAGTTAGTGTTGGCAAACTATTCGATGCAAGATTTAGTATTCCTACTTCCAATCCGGAAAGATAACGAATCAGAGTGAAGCCAGATGATGATCCTCCTCCCGTTAGAATTTTTCCGTCGGGTTGGATTTCTATTGCCCGCCCAGTACTAACGCCATTTGTTACTATACCATTTATCCCAAAACTATTGTCAAGTGAACCATTGCTATTATACCGCACAAGGGCAATGGTTTGGGAGCTACTTCCTGACACTACAATCTTGCCGTCTGTCTGTATCGCCACGGCATTCGCATCGCTGGCTGTACCAATTGAAGTAATTACAATGCCATTGCCATTGAAACTATTATCCAATGATCCATTACTATTGTATCGCACGATGGTGAAACTTTCCGTAAAATTTAACACGCTATCGCGCGATGGGCCGACAGCCACAATTTTACCGTCTGGTTGTATTGCTACAGAAAACGCTTCCGCAAAGGTTCCAATGGCTGTTGTGACGTGACCATTTATTCCGAAACTATTGTCAGGTGTGCCGTTATTATTAAATCGGGCAATTCCAAAACAGGGGGTGTATAACATATTAGAGTCCGTCTTACCAGCAGTAATTATTTTACCATCAGGTTGCAAAGCAATACTGAAAGCACCCGCATTATATCCATCGAATGTACCTGTGCCCGATTGAAAACTTGTATCCACTATTCCATTTGAATCACATCGTGCTAAGGAAATATAGTACGAATGTGGCCACACACCCATTGAATAAGTTCCTGCCATAATAATTTTAGAATCTTGCTGCAATGCAATTGAAGTTACATATGTCGCCCCCCCTAAAATAAATTCGCCATTGGTCCCGAATGAACTGTCTATCTTACCGTTGATCTCATACCTGATTAGTATCCACCCAAATTCATTTCCGCTTGAGGTTATAATTTTTCCATTTGGCTGAATTACTACCGAGGAGGTGAAGGTTTGAGACGCAGGTGTTGTTACAATACCATTTGTTCCGAATGAGCTATCAAGCGATCCATCGCTATTGTATCGTATAAGACTAATGCAATCCAACGAACCTCCTGCCGCTACAATTTTTCCGTCTGACTGTAACGCTACGGAACTTGCATTAGAGTTTGTGCATACAGCAGTAGTAACTTTACCATTTATACCGAAACTGCTATCTAAATTTCCGGGTTGAGCAAATCCATTGGCAATAAATGTGAGCAGGGACGCCAAATGAAGAATTGCATCTTTTCTGGTAAATTGGTTCATTATGGTTTTGTTCCAATAATCAGATCAAAGGTAAGCACTTATTTCACGATTTTTCCCTATTCAAAACAAAGCGCCTTAATGAATTGAAACCACTCACAGCCACCCTTCATTTGTTGGTGGTCAAACACGTGGTCAAACACCAACAGTGGCCGCTTGCACACGCACGTTGGAGAATAACCACAAGAGCAGAAAGCCACCTTTGCGCATGTCATAAAATATTTACAGCACCATCGAATAGATTCGCATAACCAACTTTGATGACTTACATTTGGTCCCGAAAACAAAACTTCAATGAAACATCTTTTATCTTTCATGCTGATCTTTTTCTGCGCTTCCACCGCTTTTGCGCAGCAACCAAATCAAACTCCTGTTACTGCTCCTGTTACAGCCGAAACACCAAAGACCACTCTTCTCGAATGGACTACCGGCACTACCCATAATTTCGGAACCATCAAGCTGAATGACATCGTGAGCTTCACGTTTGAATTCACCAACACCGGAAAACAGCCGGTCACGCTTACCAAAGCGGAACCGAGTTGCAGTTGCACCGTACCTGATTACACAAAGGAACCGGTGCTTCCCGGTGAGAAGGGAATTGTGAAAGCAACCTTCACTGCGCATAAACCCGGCATGATTGAAAAGACAATTACCGTGAGAACGGATGTGAATGAGACAGTTGTGCTGACCATAACAGCGGAAGTAATTCAGTAACGTGAGGCGTGAGACGTGAGACGTGAGGCGTGAGACGTGAGACGTGAGACGTGAGGCGTGAGACGTGAGACGTGAGACGTGAGACGTGAGTCGTGAGATGTGAGTTCTGAGTGGAGCAACACAATCCTGCTTTTTATACTCCTGGTTCCGCTTCTTACTCTTGGGCAGGATAATCCTCCTCTAATCCGGGACAAGCAAGAACCAAATGTGATTCTTCAAGTATCATCCTGAGTGATCGGGACAAAATTCAATCGCTCAAAACTGCGGGAAAAGGCCCGGGTCCAATACTGCAAGTTTGTGTTTTGTCCCGATCAATCGGGAGAAGCTTGAAAATTCCTCGCAGACATTCGAAGGCTTAGTTTTTCTTCACCAATTTTTCCGAGCGCACTTCCCTTCCTGAAATAATATGGATGAAATAGATCCCATCGGGGAGCGAAGGGAGCTCGCTGAGAGAAATCAGGTTAGCGCCCTGTACGAGGCTAAGTTGCTTGTCAATCAAAATTCTTCCGGTAATATCTGCCAATTGAATGACGGCAGATGCATCCGCGAAAGAATTCCAAAGAATGTTTACCTGATTACTGAATGGATTCGGATAAACAGAAATAGCGTCATTCCCAACGGAGGCATTAACATCTACAAGACGAACTTCAGAATATTGATAGGATTGATCGAGGTCCACCATGCGGAGGTGATAATAAATTTTTGTTACTCCCAGCAACGTAATGTCATGATCAATGAATGAATAATTTCCCGGCAGGGTAGAATGACCTGCTGCGGTTACGGTTCCGATTTGTTTGAAATTAATCCCGTCAATACTTCTTTCAACAGCAAAGAAGTCACTATTGTATTCTGCTGCCGTGTGCCAGGTGAGTATTGCATCCGTGCTGCTCGGCGCTACTTCAAATGTTGTGAGTTCAATAGGTAAAACCATTACTGATGTGCCGATTGCCCAATCGCCAAAACTGTTGCAGGTAAATGCGGAACGCTCCGCATGTGCAGTACCTGCTGCTTCCCATTGGGTGGCATTGTCGTGAAGGCCGCATTGAATCCAGTCTGTTAAACATATATCGTAGCAATAACTTGCATTGCGCCTGATCACGGCATAATCCTGGGGATCGGGTTGGCCGTTGTTATATCCGCGTTCGTTGAGAAACACGTTGTAGTTGCAGTCGGGTGCAGCCACGGGAGCAAGCGCAGCGTTATAGGGAGTTACCGTCCACCAGCCCGCATTAAGGCGGTCCGTGATGGGTGTTCCGTTCACCATTACGTTATAAAATTCATTAAGCGGTGATCCGTCAGTAGTGAATGACACCAGGAGATTGTCAATGTTTGTGTTCGAGTTAAAGTTGAGTGACATCAATTCATATCCCGCTGCGGCGCCCGTGAAAGAGACTCCCACCGGAAAATCATAGGAACCTGTGGTGATTTTTCTCCGCAGGTATCCATTAACCCATGAATCAGCGCTGCTGTTAACCGCATCAAACGTGATTGCATTTGCAGCATCATTGGTTATATATATTTCATTGCCCGAAGTATTCATTAAACCTTTGGTGAGAGACAGGTGATCCGTGACATATACTTTGGTTGTTCCCGTAAGAGTAAGCCCGGGTGAATTATTCTCTTCGAGATCATAATAAGTTTCATTTCCCCCGCCGTTCATGGTGATGGTTTGCAATTGTAATGCTGCATTCACGCTGCTGTTGAACGTCACGATATTTTGATTGGGAACGAAGGAAGTTCCAACATTATTCCGCGACCAGTTCCCTCCTACTGTTAAATTGCCGGAGAGAAATCCGGGAGCTCCTGATTCAAACGTACCATTCAGAATGCCGATGTTGTTTCTCACGCAACGGTCGAGGTTGTCGCTGATGCGTACATCCGTGGACGCTGAATTCACTTCCACATCCCACGGCACTCCGGGAGTTGTGCCGAGTGTTCCTGATTCCCACGATTGTTCAGTTGCTACAATATCATAAAGAGTTCCCGTTGAGAAAATCAATTTTGATCCCTGTGCATAATAGGCTGCATTGCCGGTTACGTTGCCGCCATTATTGATGCGAAGGATATAGTTTATAGTGCTGAGGTTTCCTGTTCCGAAATCAATTTCACCCGCTGCATCCCGCACCTCCACATTATTTCCGAACAAAATTTTTCCGGAGCCGCCGCCATCCACGACCTTAAGAGTTCTGGAGTTCAGTGTGCCGGATACATCTACGATTCCTCCTGCTATGGAAGAAAGAATGGAACGGGTTCCGTTATTCACGGATAAATTCATCACGTTAGTTCCCGGTGCTAAACCCGAGGGCCCGGCGAAATATAAAGTTCTCCCTAACAGATCAATATCACCGTTGGTAATGGTGAGATAATCGGTTGCCAGCACGCAGGCGCTGAGCGCACTGATCTTCATGTCAGTATTTGTTCCGAGCAAAAGTTTTCTTCCTGACTTATTAATACCGACATAATTAAAGGTTTCAATCCCTCCACCGGTAACTGTTACTGTTTGATCTGCGGCAGTGCTGTTGAAAAATACATTTCTGCAGTTGGGATTAAAAACTCCGGCTGCTCCCCTTGTCCAATTCCCGCCCACGTTTATATCATTGTAAGGAGCGGTATATAAGACAGATTGTGTAAGCGTGCCGTTTATGGTTATATCTCCTGCTACTGTAAGATCATCTGTCATTTGATTGGCTCCGCTATTCATTGTAAATACGGAACCGGCATCAACAAGAAGACTACCTCCGCATTTTCTTGCTATATTGTATCCGCCGTTGCCTAAATCGAGTGTGGTGTTATTACTGACCTGAACATGATATGGATATCCTGCCCCTGAGGTAGCACACCATTCCAGCGAGCGGCCAAACGTTCCGCCGGTATTATATTGCAGTGTAGCCGAACCGGTGGTATAGATAGGCGGGTTTGCAAATACATATCCGCCGGCATCAATTCTGAATTTTTTATTCACGGTGGTCGTGGTACTGAAGGTTAGCGCATTATTGGTGCTCACGATATTGAAGACCACGGTTCCTGACACCGTTCCGCCTCCGTTAAAAGTTACTTCTTCATTCGTGCTTCCGGGGCTAAATACTCCATTCATAGTAAAGGCTCCATTGGAGCAGCTATTGGAATTTACGGTAAGCACCTTACTATTAACTATCGAGAAAGGCGCCAGGTTGTTGACCGTGAGGGAATGGCAGGTGGCATTTGCATTTAAGACAGTACAGGAATAAGGAGTGCCGGCCGGAACTATAACATCGGAAGAAATTACAGGAACTGCAGCAGGTGACCAATTGGAAGAAACATTCCAATCCGAATTGGTGATGCCAATCCATGAAGCGTTTCCAATTTCATCAGCTCCTATATCGGGAGTTATAGGATGGCGCGTCTGATTGTCGTAATCCACAACAATTGAAACAGCAATTCCCTTATTCATAAAACTGCATAATACAGATGGATCCAGGTGAAGGTCGTTGGCAATATTCAGAAATGGAACGGATTGCGAGATCGAGACAGCATCTTTACTATATCCGCTCGTTTGCCACGCTGATAAGTTTGAATAATTGCCGATACCTGTAACAACAACCAAAGCCGAATTGGCGGGATTGTTATACAGGTCATTGTAGTTGCTTGTGGTAACGTTAGTAACCTGAGCGCCGCTGGCAAAATAAATTGCAGAATTGTTGGCACTCGTTGCTGAGGTCCGGTTGTTGTATAAAATATTATTCTGAAAAACAGTAGCTGCAAGCCCTGTTTGCATGCGCACGCACGTGGTGATTGCGGCAGTGCCCACTGCCGCTCCGGCAAGCACGACACTGTTATAATATAAAGTTGGAGTTCCCCCCTGAATATTTATAGCACTAATGAGAGGGTTATTCGATAATCCATTTCCAAGACTGATCATGTTGTTTGAGATCGTCATGGTGCCCTGACCAATTCTAATCGCATCAATAGGGGCCGTAGAGCCGGTGTTTGAATTCTTAAGATCATAAATCAGGTTCTGGCCGATTATGTGGCCCGCTCCTGAATTATTCAGGACCATTCCCTCAACCGCATAAGCGCCGTTGCCGGTATTTGTATTCTGCAGATTAGATATTGTGTTCTTAGTTACCGACTGGGCGGTGCCTCCGACGTTCGTCATAAGGATACCCACAACTGAAGAGGCAATACCTGTGGCTGTATTGCTTGAAATGTTTACCAGGTTCTTGATGATATTGTTTGAAATCGTGTTCGTCGCTGCCTGGGTTACTATGCCTGCCACCTGCCATTTAGAATTGTTGGTAGAGGAAGTAATATTAGATATGGTGTTTGATGAAATCGTGACATTTAAGGCGGCGGTGGTTTGATAGATTCCTGCCATAAGCGGGCTCGCGGTAAAGTTTAATCCCGTGGTGTTTTGAATACTGTTTAAAAGCGTTGTGCTCCCGATAATATTGGAACTTATTGTTCCTGTACCGCTGCGGGTGAAGATGCCGTAAAAGTTAATAGCATTGTTGTTGGTGGCGGGAAATTGAGTTATACCTGAAATCTGGTTATTGCTGATGGTGTAGGTATTCGCAGTCAGGATGGTGATACCATATACAGCCCCCATCTGAGTAGTGCTTGTTGCAGCAGTATTCACGGTAATGCTTCCGTTGACAGTGGCAGAACCAATAACATTCCCTGTAATGGTTCCAATGAGAACCTGTCCGCCTTCCACTGCAATTCCTGCGAGGACTCCGGGAAGGATGTTCGTAGAGGTGTTGGTGTTTAAAGTGATGTTTGAAATAGTGTTCCCCTGAATGCTTGTTGCGACACCGGAGTTAGAAACGTTCACGTCAATACCACAAAATTTATTTTGGTTGGTGGTGTTGCTCCAGGTCATCGGTGTTCCGCCGCAATTGGCTGCAGTACCACCAATATAATTTCCGCTGATCACGAAATTAACTCCGTTGCCTCCGCCAATTTTTATCCCATAACTATTAATAGAAGCCAACCCTGCGACTGAGGATGTGAAATAAATACTATTGCCGCTGATGGTCCAGGCGGTATTATAGTTTGCTAATTGGATGGCTGCTCCGCTCCCTGCGGTGTTGAGATTTACTGTGTTGATGATTTGATTGTTACTAATTGTATTTCCTGAATTCCATCTTGTTGTTGCTCCGGTAGTTCCTACTGAACTTATTCCAAAGATAGGATCACCCGCAGAGCTTTCTCTGATAATACAATTGGTTATGGTATTATTATCATTCCCCAGCAAAGAAACCGCGTTCGCCACACCAAAATAAATTACTCCGGCAGTTGTCGCAGACGAGCTTCCCTTGAGTGTGCAATTTCTGATGATGTTGAATTGTGCATCATTGTATAGCCTTACTGTCCCCGTGGAAGCTGTACCATTGGTATTGTCAATCGTTAACGAATTTGTTCCATCATTGAGTCCGTCAATAGTTACACGGTCTGCACCGTTCAAATCCACGAGTCGTGTTGCAATGTTTCCCTGGATGGTCCTGATGCCTGAGGGAGTAATTGTTAAACTTGTCCACAGCCCGGTACTCTGATTGAGAATAGCCGCCGCCGTTTCAGTGGTGTTGGCTGTTATAGAAATAGTAATAGTTGCGCCGGTTTGCGATCCGCCATTTATAGCTGCAAATGCTGCAGTCAATGTTGCATAACTCCCGTTTCCCACCGTTGCACCAGCCACGGTAACATTCTGCCCCTGGAGAGAATAAAAAGGGATAAAAAGAATAAGTAAGCAGATTCGAAATAATCTCATTTGTATAAAGTCTGTTATTTTATTGTAGACACTTGTCATAATATTCATATTAGTTAAGTGAATTAACTTCATATTTAATGTTAGCATTAACAATCTTGCAATAAAAAATTTTGTCTCCCTTGTTGAAGTATTTTGGATCATTACTTAATTACCTTGTTTTTCCAGGATTCTGATTATTCAGGAATCTCATTTTACTACCTGAACCAATACAGTAAGCAATTTTTTTATTCGGGGGTTTTTCAGATTAAAGAACGAGTTGGGAATTAGCATTCCTTACTTAATACGTTCACAAACGGAGAGAGTTTCAATAAAAAAAACGAATATTTCGTGATAACAGATAAAGAGGAATGATTATGTTAAGATCCCCTGATAAGGAATCTTAGGGGGCGGATTATCTCTTTCTCACTAATTTTTGAGTAAGAACTTCTTTTCCCGAAAAGATGTGAAGGAAATATACCCCTTCAGCGAATGAAGGAATTTCATTGAGAGAAATCACATTGGCGCCCTGTACTATGCTGATTTGTTTTTCGATCAAAATTCTTCCCGCTACATCTGATAAACTTATAGAAGCTGACTCATCGGTTGCAGCATTCCACAGAATGTTCAGTTGATCGTCAAACGGATTTGGATAAACAACAATCGCATCACCCTGAGACGGGTTGTTCAGATCCACCAATCTCACTTCAGAAAAATTGTAGGACTGATCAAGATCAACCATCCGAAGGCGATAATAAATTTTCGGGACTGCCAGTTCCCTGATGGCATGATCAACTAATGAATATTTTCTCGGCACAACTGATTGACCTGCCGCTTTCACAATTCCAATTTGATTGAAGGTGATTCCATCGGTGCTTCTTTCTACTCCAAAGAAATCACTATTTAATTCTGCTGAAGTGATCCATGTAAGAATTGCATCCGCATTGTCCGGCATAACATCAAACGTGGTGATCTCAATGGGCAGGATTATATCAGCAAAACCAATGGCCCAATCAGAAAAACTATTGCACGTGAATCCGCTGCGCGCGGCATACGCTGTTCCTCCGGCCTCCCATTGTGTTGAATTGATATGAACACCGCATTGAGTCCAGGAAGTTGCGCATGCATCAAAACAATAGCTTGCATCCCTCTTGATCACTGCATACTGCGCAGGATCAGCTTGTGAATTGCTCTGCCCACGTTCATAGAGCGAAACATTGTAATTGCAAACAGGTGAAGCTATTAAAGCAAGTGCTGCATTGTACGGACGCACTGTCCACCACCCTGCATTCAGGCGATTGTTGAGAGGTGTGCCGTTCACGGTCACGCTATATGGCTCATTCAACGGCGATACATCGGTGGTGAATGACATCTGCAAATTGTCGACGTTGGTATTAGAAGTAAAATTCAAAGTCATCAATTCATATCCTGCCGCTGCGGCGATTGTAGAAACTCCTACAGGAAAATCATAAGAGCCGGTAGTTACCTTTCTTCTCAGATATCCATCGATCCAAGAGTCAGCACTGCCATTGGACGCATCGAATGTGATGGATGCTGCTGCCGTGTTTGTAACATATACTTCATTTCCTGAAGTGTTGACCAATCCGCTGGTAAGATACAGGTGATTGGTTACGTAAGCATCCGTTGTTCCGGAAAGAGTCAGACCAGGTGAATTATTTTCTTCCAGATCATAGTATGTTTCATTCCCTCCACCGTTCATTGTGATTGTTTGTAATTGCGAGGCCGCATTCACACTGCTGTTGAAAGTGACTTTGTTTTGGTTGGGAATGAAAGCAGTTCCGGAATTATTGCGTGTCCAGTTTCCTCCTACGGTCAGATTGCTTGCGAGAAACCCGGTTGCTCCCAATTCAAAGGTCCCATTGAGGATGCTTATGTTGTCTCTTACGCAACGGTCCAGATTATCGCTTATCCGTACATCGGTGGAGGCTAAATTCACTTCCACATCCCAGGGCACACCGGGGGTAGTTCCCAATGTTCCTGTCTCCCATGATTGTTGAGTTGCAACAAGGTCATACACGGTTCCTAATGAGAAAATCAGTTTTGATCCCTGGGCATAATAAGCTGCATTTCCAACCACTGCTCCCCCAACATTGATGCGGAAAATATAATTGATGGTGCTGAGGTTCCCGGCTCCGAAATCAATTTCACCGTTGCCATCCTGCACCTCTACATTGTTTCCGAATAAAATTTTTCCCGCGCCACCACCATCTGCAATTAAAACTGTTTTGCTGTTCGATGTGCTTGATAAGTTCACAATTCCTCCCGGTACTGATGAGAGAATGGATCGGGTTCCGTTCTTCACTTTAAAATTCATCACGAGTGTTCCTCCCGCCAAACCTGTAGGGCCTTCGAAGTACAAAGTTCTTCCCTGCAAATCAATATCACCATTGGTAAGGGTGAGATAATCAGTTCCCAAAACGCAGGCGTTGGTAGCGCTTACCTTCATATTCGTGTTTGCTCCAATCAATAATTTCCTTCCCGTTTTATCGATGACCACGTAATTAAAAACTTCTGTTCCTCCACCTGCCACGGTTACCGTTTGATCGGCCGTTGTTGACGTGAAGTATACGGCTCTGCAATTGGGAATAAAATTACCAGTAGCAGCATCGCGAGTCCAGTTACCGCCCACTTTTATATCACCGGGTGTAGTGCCCGAAAGAGAAAGGCTGCCATTATTCGTCACATCATTTCCAACAATTAATGGTACTGTCATGTTATGTCCTCCATAATCCATGCTGAGGGCACTGCCTGCATCAATGGTAAGATTAGCACCGCAATTGAAAACAACAGCAGTATAGGCATTATCACTTCTTCCCGGATTCAACGTAGTGTTGTTGCTAACCTGAACATGATAAGGATAACCTGCTCCTGAACCGGTGCTCCATTCAAGCGAACGATTGTACACTCCTCCTGTATTGTATTGAAGCGTAGAGGTGCTGGTGGTATAGATGGGAGGATTTGCAACCACATACCCGCCTGCATCAATTCTGAATTTCTTATTGACTGTTGTTGTAGTAGTGCTGAATGTGAGACCATTGTTGGTGCTCACGATATTAAAAGTAACCGTGCCAAGCACGATTCCCAATCCGTTGAAAGCGACTTCTTCAATTCCGCTGCCGGGACTAAACGACCCATTGTTTGCAAATCCGCCATAGGTGCAGTTAGCATTTAGTGTAAGAGTCTTATCTGAGATGATAGAAAAAGAAGCGGAGGCGTTAATGGAAATAGAACGGCAGTTTCCATTGGCTGAAGAAATTGTGCAGGAGAATGGTGTTCCGCTGGGAATCACAACATCAGATGTGCTGGTTGGCACTGCGGCAGGCGCCCAGTTCGAGGATGTACTCCAGTCAGAACTTGTAATGCCAATCCAGGATGCAAGATTGTATTCGTCAGCGCCAATATCAGGGAAACTACTGCGGGTTTGATTGTCATAGTCTGTCGTTACCGAAATAACCGTTGCTTTTCCACTGAGATTGCAATCATCGGTAATGTGCAGATCGCTGGCAATGTTCACGAATGAAACAGATTGCGAAATGGAGTTGGCATCTCTTGATGAAGCTCCTTGCCACGTACCAAGTGTTGTATAGTATGTTGGTGAAATGCCGCCTGAATTGGAACCGGTGCCTGACCAATAAATATTGTTGTAATTACAGGTAGTAATATTTGTAACCTGAGCCATGGAGTTGCACATGAGAGCAACATTGTGGGATGAAGCAGTGGTTGACCGCGTGTTGTACAAAATGTTATTCACCAGAATCGTTCCTGAACCACAGCTTTCAAAAACGATGGCATCGGTTGCTGAGTTGGTAGCGCCGCCGTAACTTCCTGTTATAACAAGTGTGTTGTAATACAAGGAAGGAGTTCCGCCTTTCACATTTATCCCGATCAGCAAATTGTTATTTGCTACTCCCGTGCCGATGGTAACCATATTGTTTGAAATCGTCATCGTTCCCTGGGAGAGGCGGATGCCGTCAATAACAGCCGACGCATTAGCATTTGAAAGATTAAATCCGTAAATTCTATTTCCCGAAACCGTGTGACCGCTGCCTGATTGATTAAGATAAATTCCTGTTACCTGTGTTGCGACCGAGGTTGCGGAATAAGTATTCGAGAGACCGGTGATGGTATTTTGAGATACCGAGTAGGTTCCTCCTCCTGTACCACTGCATGAAATTCCAAGGACGGAGGTTTGGGTACCTGACAATGTGTTAAGCCCGGTGTGATTGAGATTCTGAATGGTGTTGGAAGAAACTGTAATGGTTCCTCCTGTTCCCACGAGGTTAATTCCGATTATGTTGCCTGATGTTTCATCTGATTTGATATTGTTTGCTGTTGAACTACCAATAGTGTTTGATGAAAAAGTTGAGTTCCCGCTACCCTCATTTTCGATGGCGGCGAAAGTCATCGTATTCTGAGTTGCAGAAGCATGTTTCACAACGGTAATGGCGCCAAAGGTGTTGCCTGTAATAGTTTGTGCAATTGTTCCTCTCGAAATAATACCTCCAACACCAAGTGTAGTTGCCAGCGTAGTTTGACGGGAGCGGACTGTGATGCTCCCTACGCCGGTGGTTGATCCGATGGTATTGTTACTAACGGTAGCAGCACCGCTTACATAAATTCCAAAAAATGCATAGTTGGTTAATCCTGATGATGCAGGAGCCCGTGATGTTGTGAAATCAATATTGGCAATTGTATTACCTGATATGGTAGACAAAGCGCCATTGCTTCCCGCTTCCAGGATGATCGCCTCAAACTCTATTGATAAATTGGCGTTTACATCAATTGTTGTAATGCCGGTGCCTGCAGAATTTTGATAACCGATAATATTGTTGCTGATGTTAAAGTTACCGGCATTTGCATCACTTACCCCTGAACTTACCCTAATGGTTCGATATGATGCCTGACCACCGACCGTAAAAGTTCTGGTTGCAGACTGGTAAAACCTATTGTTAGTTATGGTCCAGTCTGAAGCATAAGTCACAATATAAATTCCATTAGCATTTACATTTCCGGATATGGTTCCGTTAAAGAAATCATGAATAGTGTTATTGGTAATGGTGATATTATCATTCCCTTTGTTATTGGTGGCGTATGATCTGATGCAGGTATAGGGCAGACTAGCTCCCGAAGGCCCAATGTCACAGTAAGAAATTGTGTTGTTATCATTCCCCGTAGTGCCGTTAGTGGTTGAGAAAGAAACAACACCTCCGTCGTTGATGTTTCCGGCCAGGCCGGTGGATGACCCTTTAATAGTGCAGCGGGTAACAGTATTATTCAATGCATCGTTTATAAATCTTACGGTGCAGGCACTGGCAGAGTTGCTTGAATAATCAAGGGTGAGAGAATTGCCTCCTGAGTTGAGTCCATCAACGGTTACATTATCGGCGCCATTGAATTCAAGCAGCGGATTAAAAGCACTTGTGATGGTCCGCGCACCTCCACCTGAAGGTTGAATTGTGACCGATGTCCACGTATTGCTTCCTAAAGTTGCTGAAGCGACCTCGGCGAAACTTGCATTGATAGTAATTACGATAGCTGCACCCGTCTGTGCTCCGTTGATGCCGGTAAACGCAGCACTCAACGATGAGTAATTACCATTCCCGGACACTGCCCCCGACACAGTCACGTTTTGCGCAGTGAGCTTATTCAGGTAAGTGCCGAGAAGTATGATTACAAAAAGTCCAAATAATCTCATTTGAACGGATGGTGTTCTTTCAATGCTCAAATATAAAACAATGATCTTGCCTATTGCTATGTTCATGAAAAAATAATTCAACAATTTTAAGATGGAAAATTGCTCTGATTCAATTGATTTGCAGAATGGACTTTACCTCTGTAAACTTTCTTCGGAATGGTTTGGAGAAAGTGAGAGAATAGGTGCTGCACTAATTTCATTTGGATTGCTATTTCCGATTAATACTACATTCATGCTTTCTAAATTCACTTTTCATGAAGAGTCGTCCCTGCTTACTCTGGCTAATTACGCTCCCCATCTTTTGTGTGACTCAAAGTTCAGCCCAACCTGACGTTACCATCACGATGCAACTTGACATGAATTACTACATTGATACCGGGGGTGCAATAAGCGCAAACGGAATTCATGCAGTGGGAAATTTTGCTACCCTCGGCTGTTACACGATCTCTGCGGATTGGACACCTTCTGCATCCGGAAGTGATCTCATCGCTTTGGGAAATAACTTCTTTCAGATTTCTCTTGTGTTCCCGGGAGCATCTGTTGGGGATCCCCTCCTTTTCAAATTCGTGAATGGAAATTCCTGGAGCGGAGGCGACGCTACGATTGAGGGCATTGGCGGTATCACAGGATTGGATACGACTCAATGTGCACAAGGTGATGGCTACGGGGACATTAACCGGGTCTTAATTATTCCCCCTGTAGATTTCACCCTGCTCTTTAGTTGGGATCACTGCGGAGTATTTACAATTTCTGATGAAATTTTATCGAATGAGTCTAACGTGAAAATTTTTCCAAATCCTCTCATAAATAATTCGCAAATCTTTTATTCTCTTTTGAATGAAGGGAAAGTTGTGATCGCATTATATGATGCACGCGGCGCTTGTGTGAGGACTCTTGTGAATGAAAATGTTTCTTCAGGAGAACACATCACTGGCATTGATGCAACAAATCTTTCCCCGGGAATTTACTATTGCAGCATTTCTTCACAGCAACATCAGGAGGTCGTGAAGATGGTAATACAGAAGTGAGAGGTGGGATGTGAGAGGAATAATGAATGGTGAATGGTGAATGGTGAATGGTGAATACTGAATGATCATAGTCTTTTGTCAAACGTCCACAGGTCTCAAGTCCACGAGTCTCATGTCCGCAAGTCTCCGCTCAATCGCTCTGCCGCGCCTCACTCCTTTCCTTCAGCATCTTGTAAATCGTTGACTTGCCAATGCCGAGTTTCTCTGCTGCCTGCACCACATTGTCATTGTATTTTTTAAGGAAGTGCGTGATGATTTTAAACTCATATTGTTCAAGGGTGGTTTCTTCTCTAAGCAAATCGCTGAAAAAATTATTGCTTCCCTGAATGATAATGTCATTGGCGGTGATCAGAGTATCGCTCGTCATGGCTGCCGCTAATTCTGCTATTGATTTTAGTTCGCGGACATTTCCCGGAAAGGAATGGAGCAATAATTTCTGCTGTGCGTCGGGTGCAAGGTTTTTTGGAGGAAGATTATTTTCCCTGCAAAACTCATCAATGAAATATTTTGCAAGCAGCGGAATATCATTCGTGCGCTCACGGAGCGGTGGCAAATGTATTTGCAGGCCAAGCAACCTGTAATACAAATCTTCGCGGAAGCGATTGCTCTTCACTTCCTCCAAAAGATTTTTATTGGTAGATGCGATGATGCGGCAATCCACTTTGATAATCTTGTTGGAGCCAACACGGCTTACTTCTTTTTCCTGAAGCACCCGAAGCAACTTCGTTTGAAGTGATAACTCCATCTCCCCTATTTCATCAAGCAGCAATGTGCCACCGGTGGCTTCTTCAAATTTCCCTACTCGTGCTGCTGCTGCTCCGGTGAATGATCCTTTCTCGTGACCGAACAGTTCACTCTCGGCAAGTTCCTTCGGAATTGCTGCCATGTTCACCGCTACGAACGGTCCATCCTTTCTTTTTGAATTGAAGTGAATGGCCTTCGCCACCACTTCTTTTCCGGTGCCCGTTTCGCCGGTAATTCCAACGGTGATGTTTGTTTCGGCCGCTTTTTGAATCAATGCAAACACCTGCTGAATCGCCTCACTCTTCCCAATGATGAAGTTCTCAAAGTTGTACTTGGTCCTCACTTCCATTTCGAGAACAGAAATGCGCGTTTTTAATTTCTGGTTGTTTCGAATGTTGTGAAGCAAGTTCAAAAGCTTCTCCTTGATGTCAGGCGTTTTCACGACGTAGTCATAAGCACCAAGTTTGAGCAGTTCCACGGCAGTATCAATTCTTTCCTGCTCGCTGATCATGATCACTTCAATGTCAGGATTAAATTCTTTGATCTGCCGCAACACATCTTCTCCGTTCATATCCGGCAGCATATAATCCACTGTAACGACATCGGGCATTTCATAAAGGTTTTTGATCAGCTCACTGCCACGGCTGAATTTTTTTACGATGAATTCCGGATTGAGTGCTGCTACATAGGCGAGCAAGTCGCGGTACCAATCATCATCTTCCAAAATGAACACAGTAAAACCGTTGCTGTTTTGTTTTGCCATTCCCCGAAATTACTTAATTACATTCTCTGAAAATGATTGGAGCTTGATTTCAGAATTCAAAATTGTTGGAGCGTTCTCATTGCATCTGGAAAGCTTCCCGGATGACTGCCAAAGTAAAAGCATCATCCGGAAAGCTTCTCTCCGCTGAAAACATGAAAAATCATTTATAGAAATTATTGCCGTGAAGAATTATGCTCTTGAAGTTGAAACCCGGGAAGGCAGGAAATTTTTTCAATCAACTGCTCCATTTCAAAAGGTTTCACAAGGTAGCTGGCTGCACCCAGTTTATCGGCGGCAATAATGAGCTTCTCATTCCCCAGGCGCGACATCAGTATCACGGGCATTTCCCTCATCATGAATTCAGCCCGAATAATGTTCAGCAATTCCAATCCTGAAAGATCCGGAAGCATTACATCAAGAATGGCAAGATCAGGTTTGCGCTCGCGGATTTTAAGAACAGCATGCAGGCCGTCATCAACCGTGATTACTTCATATCCTACTGCCCGCAAAGAGAATGCGATGAGGTCACGCGTCATCTCATCATCATCAACTACCAGAATGCAACGACGATCTTCCATGATACAATCATTTTTGTTAAGTAGTCTTCACTTCATCGGCTATAGTTGAATGTCCATTTACCTGCTGTAAGTTTTTTATTTCTTCCGCTAACAAATTCAATAATTTTTCAGTAACTAATTTGATCTCCCTGACGATCCCTGGCACTTCTTCCCAGGATGTTTTCTCTTCTGAAATTTTCTCCAGCATTTTCAATTTTGATTCCAGCACATTAACCTGCAAATACCGAAATGACGGAATCATTTTATGAGTAACCCGGTGTAACAGCTTCCAATCGTTAGCGGCTAAAGCTTCATCGAGCATCTGAAGATGGTTGCCATTGTTGGTAATGAATGTTTGCAACATGCCGATGATGAATCGCTGGTCTGCTCCCGAAGTTTTTTTAAGATATTCAAGAGAGAATAATTTACCTGCTGTGTTTTCAGTCAGGTGGTTGTTTTGAATTGAAGAACTTATCTTGTTCACCTGCTCTTCGTTCAACAAAAATTTTTTTACCCTTTCAAACAACTCTCTTTCTTTAAATGGTTTGACGAGCACATCGCTGAAACCTGCTTCTGAAAAATTCTTTTGCTGATGGCTGTAAACATTCGCAGTAAGAGCTATTAACGGAACCCGCTGCTTCCGGGGGTCGGCAAGCGAGCGAACATGATGAGCTACATCAATGCCGCTCATCTCAGGCATCTGCAGATCGAGCAGCACAAGATCATAATCATTATTCTGTATTTTTTCCAGCGCTTCTTTTCCACCGTGAGCGGTGTCGGTTTTCAACCCCCAGCTTTCTAAAATAATTTTGCAGAGCGTCACGTTCATTTCTTCATCATCAACAATGAGTGCGCATTTGTTGTGGTGTGAAAAGAAATTTTTGATCGGGGGTGCTTTCACTTCCTCCACGGGAAGGGCTTCAGATTTTTTTAAGGGAATGATCACACTGAAAACAGAACCCGCACCCTGGTTGCTTGTAACTTCGACTCTTCCGTTCAGAAACTCCACTAATTTTTTTGTGATCGTAAGCCCCAAACCTGTTCCTCCGAACCTGCGCGTGATCTCCGGATCCTGCTGAGTAAATTCTTCGAAAATTTTTTCCTGCATTTGCAGCGCAATGCCGATGCCCGTATCTTTTACTTCAATCCTTACTTGTGCGATATCTTCTTTTTCTTCCTCCAGAAAACAAGTGATGATCACACCACCGTGATCAGTAAACTTGAGCGCGTTACTTACCAGGTTGATGATGATTTGCTTCACGCTCAGCGGATCACCAATCACAATCTCAGGAACATTTTCATCAATACGGTATGAAAACCAAATGTTTTTTTCTGCCGCTTTAATTTTGAAATCTTCATGCACTTCACGCACCAGTTTGTGAAAATCAAATTGTACATTCGTCTGCTGCAACTTGCCCGATTCAATTTTGGAGAAATCAAGAATCTGGTTTACAAGCGAAAGAAGGTGACCTGATGACCGTTGAATCGCTTCTGTATAGTGTTCCTGCTTTTCATTTTGACTTTGACCCGAAAGCTGATCTGCAAAACCCACAATCGCATTCAAAGGCGTGCGAATCTCATGACTCATGTTCGCAAGAAATTCCTCCTTCGCCTTCGCTAATTTCTCAGCACGCTTACGTTCTTCAACTAATTGCGAACGCAACTGATTGCTTCTTGTCACATCAAGGAGAATGAGGTAAATAAAGATTACCGTGATTAAAATTCCGAGCACGCCGATGACGGTCATGATTCGGTTTGCCGTGTCAGCAACTTTGCTCGCAGCCCTCGCTCTTTGTGAAGCAATCAAACTTTCATTCTGTTCCAGCATGTTGATCCTGGAGTGAATGCGATCCATAATCATTTTATCATGCTGCATCATCACCACCTGATCGGCGCTCCATTGTTGCATTTGTCTTTTCAGCACTACCTCTTCAGAATCAATCAGCGCATCCATTTTTGCTACTGCTGACGATTCTGCTTTTGAAGCCCCCTCATTTTTTATCAGGGATGAATCCGTTGCAACAATGTTTTGATTCTCCTTATCATTTTTTTTCTTGCCAATATTTTTAAACCAATGAAAAAAACCTTTCTTCTCTTTTGTTTGTGAAGACGAATCAGTTTCTAATGAAGCCTGGGACGGATTGCTCTGAGTGGTTAAAGAATTTTCAGATAAAGAAGAGATTGGTTTTAAATTTTTTTTCGGTGATGAAACCTGACTAAGCTGTGCTTCCACATCGGCTTGTCTCACATCAATAAATTGGTTGAGTAACCAATCACGTTCCGATACTAAACGCTGAATGGAATCGGCGAGGGCGGACTGCTCATCATTTTCAAATGTGAGCAATTTCAATTCTGTAACTGATGAATGTACTGAATCAGAAAGCTGGTGATAAGCGCTGAGGAAATTCTCATCCTGCGTGAGTGTGTATGCTCTCACGTAAGCTTCCTCATTCGTCAAATGGTCGAGCAGTTGCCGGGTGCAATTGAGTTTTTCATCGGGTCGAGAAAGAATTTTTACGGAAGCAACGAGCCGGTTTAGTGAGATAAAATTGATAACACCGGCGAACGCCACGGCGAGAAGCACGGCTCCAAAACCAACGAGCACCTTCAGGCGCATGCCACGTATGATACCGGGTTGCTCATTCATTTGCTGAAAATATTTCAATTAAAATTAGGAAATATATAGTGTAAAGAACTACCTGCGGATTTCTGTAAAAATTTGGTGAGGTCAAAAAAATCTGCAAAGCACCTAAATTGTGCTTTGCAGATGAAAAAGAGATGGAAACCGCACCAGCGAACACTACTCCCCTTATTTGCTGCACGGTTCCATCTCGGGGGAAACTCTTATTTCAATTCGAAATTTTGTTTACCAATCAGGTAACCGTCTTCGTAAATTTCTGCCGTGTATTTTCCGGATACAAAGGGTGTGCCCTGGCTCCACATGCTGCAAACACCTGTCTTCGCCTGGTGCTGATAATCCACTGTCGCAGTTGTACTATATTGCATTTCTTCATTTGTTTCAACACTCGTGAAGGTTCCCGACCCTTGATCCTGAATGGCGAGTACACTTCCCTGCGGATTAAGTATTCTAACCTGGAAAGTTTTTGATCCTGCATCAGATACTTTATTTTCAGGAACATTGAAACAAACCTTGAGATGCTGCACTTTGGATGCACGATTAGTTTCTGATACCTTGCCATTGGATTTGTCACGAATTCCGGTAACTTCAATCTCAGAAGGAATCAGCAAGGAAGCAACTGTTACTTTTTGTGAAAGCGTTGAATTGCTTGTTTCCAATTCTGAAATCACAGTCTGTTTCTGAGAAATATCGTTTCTCATTGAATCAGTACGAACGATCAATATTCCATTCGTCTTTTGTAGTTCATCAATCTTGGCGCTCAGATCGGCGATCATCGTATTTAGATTTTGCAATTGCCCTTTGTAGTCTGCCTCACTCAAAGTACGTTTCTTTCTTTCTTTGGTAAGATTAGCCCGGAGATCATTGATAGATTTTTCCCGGAGTGACAACATGCTGTCAAGCTCAGCATTTTTACCCTTGTAAGATTCGATTTCGCCGAGAGCTTCAGTATACTTGGAATCAAGATCAGAATAGCGTTTTTCTGAAGCCACTAATTCGGTATTCAGGGTGCGGGCTTCTTTTGCTTTGTGATTGCTGTCGGCAAAAAGAAAAATGCCGGCTCCCAAAAATACCAGAGTCGTAATAAGGAAAAATATGCCTGCCCCGTTCAATTTACGCGACCGCTCGGTCACATAAGTGGTGGAATTAAAATTTTCGTCTTTCATAAGGATTGAAGTTTAGTTGAGTAATGTTTAATTTGTTCGGTAAAAGAGTAGTAAACGACATGCCACGAAACTTTAGGCCCTTTTTACATTTCATAAAACTCTCTGTAATCCTTTACAGTCAATGGTTCTGCCATTTTAAGCATCGTACATCATTCAAATGCCGAAAGGCTTGAATTTTCCCTGTTCAGGAAAACTAATTCCGAAGTGTGGAATGGGAAATTCCATGTAATTACAAGCTTATTCTAAATCCTGGCTACATAATCGCGAGATGACTATGTTCAGATGATTTTATTTTTTAGGGATGAAGAAAAAATCTCGCTCAGTTTCTTGGAAAGATTTGTTGGGTGAGTCGCATAATAAGGTGGGGATTAATTTTCCAAAGGGAATACAGTTAGCTTCGGCACACGAAAAAATGAATTGTATGAAAAATGTTCTGCAAGCTTTTCTTTTTCTTCTCACACTCACCGCCACGAGCACAATTGAGGCCCAGGTTGCTCCTTCCATTGAATGGCAGAAATGTTTAGGAGGCAGTGATTTTGATGTAGGCATGTCAATTCACCAAATCCAGGATAGTGGATTTATTGTAACAGGTCCTTCTGCTTCAAATGACGGAGATGTCTTTGGAAATCATGGTGTTTGGGATTATTGCGTCTTTAGGCTGGACAATGAGGGCAATATAGTATGGCAACAATCTTTCGGAGGAGGTTATAATGAAGATGGACGCTTCATTCGTCAAACTTCCGATGGCGGTTTTATTATTGCCGGAGCTTCAGCATCAAATGATGGAAATGTCACAGGTCACCATGGTAGTACCGGTTACTTTGATTATTGGATTGTAAAATCAGATATAGATGGAAATTTAGTTTGGGAAAAATCTTTTGGTGGCAGTGCTGATGACGAAGCACGCTCCATTCAACAAACAACGGACGGGGGATTTATTGTCGCAGGAAGATCATTGTCAAATAATGGTGATGTTAATGGCCACCATAACAATTATGACTTCTGGATCGTGAAACTGGATACAGCCGGAAATTTAATGTGGCAAAAGTCATTAGGTGGGAATAATAATGATCAGGCAACCTCCATTCAACAAACTTCCGATGGCGGATTTATTGTCTCAGGAAATTCTGATTCCAATGATGGTGATGTTTCAGGAAATCATGGAGGGTGGGACTACTGGATTGTCAAATTGGATTCAGGTGGAAATATAGAATGGCAGAAATCATTGGGAGGAAGTGATGATGAAGCAGCCATTTCCATGGAAAAAACTACAGATGGAGGATTCATTGTTGCCGGAACCTCTCGTTCCAATGACGGAGATGTTTCAGGAAATCAGGGAGCGGACGATTATTGGATAGTAAAACTTGATGCTGCAGGAATCATAATATGGGGAAAAACTTTTGGAGGAAGTGAACTTGATGAGGCAAATTCAATTCAGCAAACTTTTGACGGTGGATTTATTATCGCCGGACTGTCTGATTCTTTTAATGGAGATGTTTACGGTAATCATGGTGCTGAGGATTGCTGGATAATAAAATTGGATACCGGTGGAAATTTAATATGGCAAAAATGCTTAGGAGGGATTGACTATGACCAGGCAATTTCTATTCAACAAACCAGCGATAGTGGATTCATCTTTTCAGGATATACTTTATCAATTGACGGTGATGTCTCAGGAAATCATGGCGGTTATGACTTTTGGATTGTGAAATTATCAAGTGACATAGCGACAGGTATTCCTCATTCAGCAAACAATTTTATTTCTCTTTATCCCAACCCTGTGCAAAACCAACTGACCATCGCTTTAGCATCACCAGCCAATGAAACAACAATTCACGTGTGTGATTTGCAGGGTAGAATGATGACGGTGCCAACAACTTTCAAAAACACACAAGCTCAACTCACAACCACCTCTCTTGTTGATGGATTTTACACAATTCAAATCACCAATACCAAAACAGGCGGGATAGTAGCAGGAAAGTTTGTGAAACAAAAATAATCCGCAACATTCCCAATGAAGTTGTTTATTTACAAGATCAGTGAACAATTTGTCTTACTTACGCTGCGGCTAACACCAATTTGTAAATCTTGAAAATGAAAAAACTGAAATTCCTCTTTCTTCTTCTGTTTGTGATTAATAAATTATTTGCTCAACCCGGGGCTTTAGATAACAGTTTTGATAATGATGGTAAAGTAGGGACCGATGTTTCGGGATCTGACTATGGTTATTCAGTCACCATACAACCTGACGGAAAAATTGTTATGGCCGGATCAGGGCAGTATAATCTCTTCATTATCGCGCGGTACAATACAGATGGAACCTTAGACAATACATTTGGATATGGTGGCACATTACACACCATAGTCGGTGATTATTATAGCGGAGCATATTCAGTAGCAATCCAGCAGGATGGAAAAATTGTATTAGCAGGGTACGTTGAAAATGGATCAAATGATGAGTTTGCATTGGTGCGGTATAATAGCAATGGCACATTAGACTCCACTTTTAATTCCACTGGCATTGTATCAACTAATTTTAGTTCAAACGATGATATAGCACGAGCTGTTTCTATACAACAGGATGGAAAGATTGTAGCGGCAGGTTATACTAAAAACGGTGTATATTTCAGTGACTTCGCTTTAGCCCGGTATAACATTGATGGATCTTTGGATAGCAGCTTCGGTTCAACCGGTAAAATTACCTGCTCGTTTGGTACGGATACTACGAGTTATGGATACTCTGTGGCGCTACAAAGCGATGGGAAAATTATTGTTGGCGGTTATGAGAATGATATCTGGTATACGACTGATTTTGCCGTAGCACGTTTTAATGAGAATGGTAGTCTCGACAGCACCTTTGGAATTAA
>Ga0134121_10000356_pt1 | contig 53709 bp, 40 predicted proteins | sample KB301_FD_96463 | JGI IMG/M metagenome (GOLD analysis project Ga0134121, IMG submission 96463) | Terrestrial soil microbial communities without Nitrogen fertilizer from Kellogg Biological Station, Michigan, USA - KB3-0-1 | ecosystem: Environmental > Terrestrial > Soil > Unclassified ...
CCCCCCCCCCCGAAAATCCCGAGGGCGATGATCAGGGCCTGGGCCGCGCTGGAACCCGCTCGGCGGGCCCCCAGGCGGACTGCCGCAGCCAAGGGGCCAGGTCGGCCGCGAGGAGGGGTGGGCAGAGATGGAAGCCTTGCGCCGAGTCGCAGCCGAGACCGCGCAGGCGATCCAGGGTCTGCTGATCCTCGACCCGCTTGGCGGCCATCCTGAGCCCCATCATGTGACCCAGGTCGACGATGGGACGGATGGTGGTGTCGTGCGCGGCGAGGGCCCCGTCGATCTTGACCTCGCGGACCGGCAGACCTGCGAGATGCTGCAGCGACGCGGCGCCGGCGCCGAAGTCGTCGATCGTGAGTCCGATCCCCATGGCGCCGAGCCGCGTCGCCGTCTCGACCGCCGGGGCCGCCAGGACGCTGCTCTCCGGGAGATCCGCTTGCAACCGGCCGGGATCGAACCTCCAGACCTTCAGCAGATCCCGGGTCATGGCCGGCAGGTCTGAATCCAGCAGGCTTCCCGCCGAAAGATTCACCGCGACATCGATCTCCAGACCGGCCTTCATCCAGGCCCGCGCCTGCTGCAGGGCGGAATTGAGCACCCACCGCGTCAGGGGCATGGTGAGACCGGCCTCTTCCGCGACGGGGATGAAGCTCCCCGGAGGCAGCAGGCCTCGTTCCGGATGCTGCCACCGGACCAGCGCCTCGACGCCGATCGCCCTGCCGATCTGCAGATCGATCGTCGGCTGGAAATGCAGCACCAGCTCGTCGTGTTCGATGGCGTGCGCCAGCTCGCCGCGCTGCACGCGCTGCTCCGGGATCGCGCTGTCCTGCCGCGGAACGTAGAACGCGTAGCCGCTCCGGGCGCGCTTGGCCACGTACATCGCCTCATCGGCGCGGCGCATCAGGCTCGACGCGTCCCGTCCGTGCTCGGGAAAAAGAGCAATGCCGATGCTGGCGCTGACGCGGAGGACTCGATCGTCGATCGTGAAGGGCTGCTCCAGCACCCGGAGGACCTTTTGCGCGGTCCTCGCTCCATCCTCGCCGCCCATGCCGAGGCCGGGGAGAATGGCGAACTCGTCGCCGCCGAGGCGGGCCACCGTATCGGAGCTCCTGAGCAACCCCTCCAGGCGCTGGGAGATCTGGAGCAGAAGACAGTCCCCCATGTGGTGTCCGTGGGAGTCGTTCACCTCCTTGAAGCCGTCCACGTCCATGATGAGCAGGGCGGCCGTTTTTCCCTGCCGGCTCCCCGTCAGGATGGCCTGGCGCAGCCGATCGTTGAGGAGAGTCCGATTCGGGAGCCGCGTCAGAGCATCGTGCAGGGTCCTGTACTCGAGCGCCTCGGTCTGGGCCTTCCGCTCGGAGATGTCCCGCAGGACGGCGACGAGATACGGCGCGCCGTCAAGCAGCATCCGGGAGGCGCGGATCTCGAGGGGGAAGGTGGAGCCGTCCTTGCGACGACCCCACAACTCGCGCGGCCCCGCGGACGACACGGCTGCCCGGCCCGATCTCTCCCAGCCGGCCGCGAGGTAGTCCGCGAACTCGTCCTGGCAGGGTCCGGCGATGATCCGGCCGGCCTCGCGGCCGAGGATCTCACGGGGCTCGTAGCCGAACAGGCTCCGGGCCGCCTGGTTGAACGACACGATGCTGCCGTTGCCGTCGATCGTGACGACCCCGTCGAAAAAATCGTCCAGGACCGCCTGGGCCTCGCCGCGCCCCCGCACCGCATCGACCTCGAGCACGCAGGCGAAGGAGCGGTCCTCGAGGCCGCTCGTGACGGAGGCGCTGAATCGGCCCGGAAACTGACGGCCATCGGCATGGAGGAAACGCTGTTCCGACCGGAATTCGTCGATTTCGCCGGCCAGGAGCCGGCGGGAGTTCGACTCCATGAGCTGCTGGTCGTGCGGATCGATGACCGCTCCCAGGGTTCTGTCCAGGAGCTCCTTCTTCGTGTAGCCCAGAAGCGAGCAGAGCCTCGGGTTGACCTGGAGGAAGCGTCCCTCGGAGCTGATCAGCGCCAGACCGACGGGGGCATCATCGTAGGGTCTGCCCCCCCGGCGCCTCGAACGTGACCTCATCCGAGTCTGCTGCTTCACCCCACCTCCGCTGTCAGGATGCGTTATAGCCCCGCCGCGAGACGCCCACAATTCGGCAGAATCATGAATCGTCGGTCCGGACCGTCCTGACAGTCGGCTGTCCCTGTCGACGGGTGATAGGATTTTCCCCACACTTGAAAATGAGGAGAACCGGATGGCCGACAAGCCGTTCCTGACCGACATCAAGACCCTGAGGCAGCGGGCACGCCAGCACATCGAGACGGGCGCCGTGACGCCGGGATACAAGGCCGACCGCGAGACCGTCGTCCGTCTCCTGAACGAAGCGCTGGCCACGGAGATCGTCTGCGTCCTGCGATACCGCCGCCACCATTTCATGGCGAACGGCATCAACGCCCAGAGCGTCGCCCAGGAATTCCTCGCGCACGCCAACGAAGAGCAGGCGCACGCCGATCAGATCGCGCAGCGCATCGTGCAGCTTGGAGGCGAGCCGAACTTCTCTCCGGAGGGGCTCTTGACCCGCAGCCACGCGGAGTACGTCGAAGGCAACTCCCTCCTCGACATGATCAAGGAGGACCTGATCGCCGAACGGATCGCCATCGACAGCTATCGCGAGATGGTCGCCTGGCTCGGGCACGACGACCCCACCACGGTGCGGATGCTCGAGGGAATCCTCGCCATGGAAGAAGAGCACGCGGAGGATCTCGTCAGCCTGATCGAAGAGCTGGGGAAAGCCGCGCCCCGCTGAACGGCCCGGGGATTCGGCGGGCGGCGGGCATGTGAACGCCCGCCGCCGCCTCGCTTCACCGCGCCGGGGCTACCGGGTCGCCTGCTGGGTCTCCACGGTCATGTCGTTGCGGACCGAACGGACCCCCTGGACGGAGCGGGCCGAGTAGACGGCCGACAGGCTGCGCTCCCACGAGGGGACCTTGCCGGTCAGTCGAACGACGCCGTTGCTGACTTCGACGCCGATGCTGGCGTTCTCCTGATCGCCACGGTCCTTCAGCGCCTTCTTGACGTCTTCCTGAAGCTCCTCATCGCGTGCCTGGACCGAGTTCTGCTGCTGCGCGGTGACGATCTCCAGCTTGTTCTCCACCTTCTTGACGCCCGACACGCTCTGGACGACTTCCTGGGCCGCCGACTTCGATTCCGGGGTGGGAACCATGCCGAAGAGCGTCACGGTCCCGTCCACCGTGTCGACGTTGATCTCGGTCGCGGGGGTGCGGGAATCCGCGGCCAGTTTCATCTTGGCGGCGGAGGTGATCCACAGGTCGTTCATGACGCTGCCCACGCTCTGTTTCGCGGGGTCCGGCTTCGTCGCCTCATCCAGCCTGAAATCGCCGTCGGCGACCTCGTCGCGGACTTCGATCTCGGACACGATGCGCACGACTCCGGGCTTGCCGGAGGTGAGGTGCAGGGCACGCACGTTGTCGTTCCAGGAGGCGGCCTTGCCGGCGAGCAGGACGACCCCCTTGTTGACGGACTTGACGGAGATGTTGCTGTTGTCGAGCACCGGGTCGGACTTCAGCGCCGAGGCGACGTCGGACTTGATGGCATCGTCGGAGCGCTGCACGTGAGCCTCCTTCGCGGGAGGCACGATCTGCAGGTAGTTCTTGACGTCGACCACGCCTTCGACCTTGCGCACCTCGGCGGTCGCCTTCGCCTTCTCCTGCTCGCTGCGCACCTTGCCGAAGAGCGACACGCGTCCGTTGATGGTGTCGACATTGATGGACGTGCCCTGGACGTCGGCGGCGAGATAGAGGGCGGTCTTCGCCTTCATCGTGATCCAGGAATCCGGCCGGGTCGCCGCGTGGGCGGCCATCGGCAGGGAAAGAACGAGGGCCGCGAGCAGGGCGTGGCTCATGGGTGGACGTTTCATTCTGAGGATCTCCTTGAGATCAATCGTTGACATGAGGTCGTTCATACCTTGTCCGCACGGCGCGTGACCTCGTCGCGCGCCTCTTCGTAAGCCGCCACCCCGGTCTTCAGGGTCCGGTCGCCCGCCGCCCGGATCGCCGCGGGGGCGCGTTCCACCTTCCGCTTCAGGCCGAGCGCGGCGCTCTTGAGCTGCGCCCGCGTCTCCCGCCCGGAGCGTGGCGCCATCAGGAGAGCGGCCACGGCACCCGCCGTGGTGCCCAGCATGAAGACACCCAGAAACGACCCGAACCCTCGCGGCGCGGCACTTTTATTGAACATGGAATCCTCCTTTGTTGACTTTCTGTGTGTAAAGACGACCGCCGGGCCTCATCGTCAGAATGCCTTCCTGGCGCGGTGCTCCCGGGGGAACCCACAGCCTACCCGGCCCGGGTGGATTTGTAAGTCGGCCCCGTGCTGAATTGATGGTCAGGAATAGCCCCATGGATGGATCGCTCCGGATCCGGTATCCATGAGCCTGCGGAACAACGCGTGAAGAACACCTGGAACGCCTGGTCGTGGTGGCGGCGGATGATCGCGGTCGTCGCGGGTTCGCTCGCGCTGGCCTTCGGCCTGCTCGTCCTCTACGGATTGACCGCGAACCTGCTGATCCGGACGCGATTGCTGCGGGCCCTCATCAACCATGGCCCGGACACCCTCTCCGTGGAGTACGGCTCCGCGTACTCGCTGCTCCCGGGACGAGTGCGGGTCAAGGACTTGCGCATCCGTGACCGCGGGGTCGCGACCGAATGGGTGATTTCACTCGAGCGTGGCCGCGGCTCGATCAGCCTCGTCGATCTCCTCCGCAAGCGGTTCCACCCGACGCGCATCCGGGGAAGCGGCCTGTCGGTCCGCGTCCGGAGCCGGCTGACGCCCGAGCAGGCGACGCCAAACCTTCTCCCCTTCCTCCCCCCGATCGCCGGGTTTCCCGCTCCGCCGCTCCGGAAGCCCGGCGAGGAGGCGCCGCTCCCCACCGGACACGAATGGGTCGTCCGGCTCGACGATGTCGCCGTCGCGGTCGGCGAGATCTGGGTGAACGAATACCACTACACCGGGGACGCCACCCTGACGGGCGGCATGCTGCTCCATCCCCGGCTCCGGTTCGAGGTCTTCCCGACCGCGCTCGAGGTCACGAGCGGCACGCTGCGCCTGCGCGAGGAGCCGCTCGCCGCCTCGCTGCAGGCGCATCTCGCCGGCGTCATTCACCCCTACGACCTGCGTCACGCGCCCGGCGAGGCCGCCCTTCTGGCCATGACCGGAGGGGGACGAGGCACGGGAACGATCGAAAGCATCCACTTCCTCAACGGCCTGCTGCACACTCCGCCGTCACTCAGCCTGGAAGGCGGGACCGGCACGCTCGCAGCCGAGCTGTCGCTCGACCACGGCTCCGGGACGGGAGGGCTGGATTTTTCGGTGCAGGGGGCGAAAGCCTTGATGCCCGACGCGGCCATGACGGGTGAGGCTGAAGGCCGGCTCGCTCTGGCGCGGCTCGAGTTGCAGAACGGCCTGGCGGATTTCGGCGGGAGCCATCTCGAGGTGCGCAAGGTCCTCGTGAAGCGGGGGAACGAGACGCCCTGGCCCTGGTGGGGAACCCTCACGATCCCCGCGGGGGATCTGCGCACCGGGCCGCCACGCGTCCTCTACGCGCACGCCGACCTGCGCGCGCGAAACGCCCAGCCCCTCTACCACCTGCTGAACGCGAAGCTTCCGCCCTGGGCGGAGTCGCTGTTGAAAATGAAGGGGATGACCGCGACGGCCGATGTGGCGCTGTCACGATCTTTCGTGGACGTGAAATCGCTCGAAGCGCAGGGGGGATCGTTCCACATCCTGGGGCGGTATCACGCCGCCCAGGGGAAGAAGGACGGAGCGTTCCTGATCGACTCCGGTCCCCTGGCGATCGGCGTCGGGATCGGCGCAGGCAAGTCCGAAATCGTCCTCGCCGGGCCGCGGACCTGGTTCCGCGAGCAGTCGGCCCGCCAGGTCGCAGCCTCGCATGCGGGGGGCCCGGACCCGGAAGCCCGGGCCCTCAGGCAATGATCCCGGCTCTCTCAGGAACCCCCTGACGAGCTGCGCATCGCCGATGTGTTCAACTGCCGGTCGATGCGCCCGGCTCGCGTTTCGCTCCTTCTGTTGCTGGCACTTTTCGTCGCGACATGCTCCCACCGGGAGCCGGTCACCTCGGATGCGGGGCCCGCGAACGTTGCGACACCGGCGGGCGTCCAGCCGCCCGCCGCGACGCCGGCCGCGCCGGCCGCGCCCATCCCGGCCGAGCCCGTCCCGCCCGTTGTGAAAGCACCCGCGCCGGCCCGGCCGCTGGACTTGAACACGCTGGAGACGCAGCTCAAGGAGACCAGGGCGATCGGCCTCTTCACCAAGATCACCCTCAAGAACCAGGTCGACGATCTGCTGGGCCAGTTCCGCAAGTACTACCGGGGGAAGGCGAAGCTCACCCTGAAGGACCTGCGGCGGTCCTACGACCTCCTGATGATGAAGGTGCTCACGCTCCTCCAGGATGAAGACCAGCGGCTGGCGACCGCCATCGTCTCCTCGCGCGAGGCGATCTGGCGCCTGCTCGCCGACGAGAAGACCTTCTCTACCCTTCAGGGCTGATCGGGAGAGCCACGATGAACAGAGTCACCCTGGGATGGGCCCATGCGTTCGTGGTCGCGGCGCTCTTCGCCAGGCCCTCGTCCGCCGCCGACGACGAAGCGCTCAAGAAGGACCTGACGGCGGTGATCGCGCTCCAAGGATTGCCGTGCGGCAAGGTCGTCGCCGTCAAGGTGCTGGCCGAGAGCGACTACAACGCCTCGTGCGAGGACGGGAACAGGTATCACGTTCACCTGAGTCCCGAGGGGCGGGTGGTGGTCGAAAAGCAGAAGTAGCCGTCCACGCATCGTCCCTTTCACTGTCACGTCGCGAGCCCGGATCGGCTCGCCATTTCGAGGAGGATTTCATGCTGCGCAGGATCCTGATGGCCGTCGGATTGCTCTGGCTCGGTTCCACCGCGGTGCTCGCCGGACCGTTCTACATCGGCGCCAGCGCCGCCAAGACCAACCTCCAGCAGGACGACCTGAACGGGTCGTTCGACGCCAGCGACACGACGTTCAAGGCATTCGCCGGGTTCCGCTTCCTGAAGTTCCTCGGTGTCGAAGGGGGCTATGTCGATTTCGGCTCGCTCGAGGACACCAACGCCGGGACCAACACCACCGTCGAGGGGAACGCCTACGACCTCTTCCTGGTCGGGGTGCTGCCTTTAGGCAAGCACTTCGAGCTGTTCGCCAAAGGCGGCGTGTTCCAGTGGGACCGCAACGCCGACTCGGATGGGCTTCTGAGCGGGAACGACAGTGACAGCGGCACCGACCCGGTCTGGGGCGGGGGGCTGGCGTTCGTCTTCGGCAAGCACATCGGTCTTAGGCTCGAATTCGAGCGGTACGAGATGACCGACGTCGACAGCCTGGACCAGGAGAGCGCCGGGCTCGAACTCCGCTTCTGACGTCCCGGACCCACCCTCGCTAGAGCGGGAGCGTCCTTACGTCTCCGAGCTTCGGGACGTTCGTGGTGAATCCCTTCCCCTGCAGGGTCGCCGCCAGCGCGGCGGCCGCCTCTGGCTCGCCGTGGGTCAGGTAGATGGTCTTCGGCCGCTCTTTCAGGGCGCCGAGCCAGCGCAGGAGCTCGTTGGTGTCGGCGTGGCCTGAGAAGCCGCACAGATCGGCGATGGCGGCCTTGACCTGGACCTGCTCACCGTGGATCGAGATCGTCGGCGCGTGATCCTGCAGCATCCGTCCGCGCGTGCCGGCCGCCTGGTAGCCGACCAGCACCACCGTGTTGCGCGGATCCGGCAGGAGCCGCTTCAGGTGGTGCAGGATGCGCCCGCCGGTGAGCATCCCCGACGACGAGATCAGGATGCCGGGCCCGCGGAACGAGTTGAGGGCTTTCGACTCCTCGACCGTGGCGTGGGTGATGACGTTTCTGGCCGTCAGCTCGCCGAGATCGGCCTCCTGCTCGGCCGGATGCGCGGCGTAGATGCGCGTCGCCTCGACCGCCATCGGGCTGTCGAGGTGGATCGGCAGGTCGGGGATGCGCTTCTGGCGCATGAGCGTGTTGAGGACGTAGATCACCTGCTGGGCCCGGCCGACCGCGAAGGCCGGGATGACCAGCACGCCGCCGCGCTTCATCGACTCGAGCACCAGCGCCGCCATCTGGTCGTAGAGGCTCCCCTCCGGGTGCGGCCGGTCGCCGTAGGTCGACTCCATGACGATGGCGTCGGCCGGCGGCGGCGGCTCCGGGTCGGGGTTCAAGGGCACGTCGTAGCGGCCGAGATCTCCCGAGAAGAGCAGCGTCGTTTCCTTGCCGTGCTCCCGGATGCGCATCTCGACCGTCGCCGAGCCGAGCAGGTGCCCGGCGTTCCTGAAGCGGACGGCGATGCGCTCGGGGAGGTCGGTCCACTCTTCGTACGGGCGGGTCGTGAAGCGCTCGAGGGTGCGCTCGGCGTCGCGCGCATCGAACAGCGGCAGCGCCGGGGTGTGCTTCGTCAGGCCCTTGCGGTTCAGGAAGGCCGCGTCTTCTTCCTGCAGCTTGGCGGCATCCATCAGCAGCAGGCGGCACAGCTCGAAGGTGGCGAGGGTCGAGACGATCGCCCCCTTGAATCCCTGCCGCACCAGCCGCGGCAGCATCCCGGAGTGATCGATGTGCGCGTGCGTCAGGACGACGAACGGGATGGCGGCGGCATCGAACGGGATGGGCTCCCAGTTGCGCTCGCGCAGCTCCTTCGAGCCCTGGAACATGCCGCAGTCGACGAGCACCCGCTCGTCCCCCGCCCCGCCGCGGGCGCCGTCGCGCGAGGTGACCAGATAACGCGAGCCGGTGACGGTGCCGGCGGCTCCGAGGAACGCGATGTCGGCCATGGCCGCCGATCCTAGACGCAGAGCGCCCGTCCGGGCAATCATCCCGGTCACGGCAACCTTCCGCACGGTGGTTTCGTTGGAGGTCGGCATGAACGCATCCAGGATGGCGGCGATGGTCCTGCTGTGCGGCCTCGCCGGGGGCGGCGCCCTGCGCTGCGCCTCGACCGGGCGCAGTTCCGAGCGGCCGGCGCTCGTGGTCATGGTCGCGGTGGATCAGCTCCGGGCGGATCTCCTCGATCGCTACGATGCGGCCTTCGACGGCGGCTTCCGGCGCCTGCGGCAAAAAGGCCTGTGGTTCACCAACACGCTCGTGGACCACGCCATCACCGTGTCGCACCCGGGGCACGCCACCCTCGCCACCGGGGTGCACCCGGGGCACCACGGCATCGTGGATGCCGCTTTCTATGCCGGGCCTCCAGGCGGCAGGGTCTTCACCGACGCCGTCGACGATCCGGCCGCGCCGATCGTCAACGGCCCGATCGTCAAGGGCAAGCCGGCGCTTCCCGGCGCTTCGCCGCGGCAGTTCCTCACCACCACGCTCGCCGAGTGGGTCGCCCTGGCCTCACCCGACGCGCGGGTCGTCGCGGTCGGCTCGGGCCGCTTCTCCTCCCTCCTGCACGCCGGCCGGGCGAAAGGAGACGTGTACTGGTACGACGGAGACGCGGGGCGCTACGTCACATCCTCTTATTACCGGGCCGCCGACGCCGACTGGGTCGCCCGGTTCAACGCCGAGACGCTTCCCGGGTTCATCAAGGCGGCGGCGACCTGGGAAAACGAGGTTCCGGAGCCGCTGCGTTCTCTCGCCGGCCCGGACGCGGCCGCGTGGGAGGCCGACCACCAGCACACGACCTTCCCGCATGCCCTGTCCGAGCTCGTCCCGCCGGAGAGGCTCGACGAACCGGCGGTGCTGGCGCGCTGGTTCTCGACCATGCCGGGGCTCGACCAGTCCACCTTCGCGCTGGCCGCCGCCGGCGTCGACGCGCTGCAGCTCGGCCGGCGCGGCGCCACCGACTACCTCGGCATCGTCGCTTCCCAGGTGGACGACATCGGACACTGGTACGGCCCCTCGAGCCAGGAGCAGCTCGACAACCTGCGCCGGCTCGATCGCGCCCTCGGAGACTTCTTCGATCACCTCGACGCCACCGTCGGCGCCAACCGCTGGGTCGTGGCCCTTTCCGCCGACCACGGCATTCCCGACATCCCCGAAGAGCGGCTGGCCCGCGGCGAGCAGGCCCGCCGCGTCAAGGCCGAGGAGTTCACCCCGGTGCTGGCGAAGGTGCGCGCCGAGCGGACACCGGGCGCCGCGACGGACCCGGACACGCTGGCGGAGCGGGTCGCGGCGCTGGTCGAGAAGGCCGACTTCGTCGCCGCCGCCATGACGCCGAAGGACCTCTTCGACGGCCCGGCGTCGGACGATCTTTACGTGACGCTCTACCGGCACTCGGCGCGGCCCGATCGGATCCCGCGCTACCCCTTCTTCGACTTCGAGAGCGGCCGTTCCCCGGTTGCCGAGTCGGGGGTGTCGGTGCGCCTGGCCGAAGGGGCGATGCCCGACCTCGACCCGGCCGTGCACGGCTCTCCTTATCTGTACGATCGCAGCGTGCCGCTCGTCTTCATGGGGCCGGGGGTCGAGCCGGGCCGCAGCACCGAGCCGGCCCGCACCATCGATGTCGCCCCGACCCTGGCCCGTCTCGCCGGCATCCCGGTCCCCGAGGGTCTCGACGGCCGGCCGCTGCTGCGCTGACCCGACCAAAGACGGCGTCCGGTCCGATCCGTTTCCCCTTATAGTTCGGTGGCGATGTCCACCTCCGTCTCCCTTCCCGTCGCACGGGGAGGATCCCGCGCCCGGCCGGTAGGCGGGCTCCGCCCGCCGCTGAAGTGGGCGGGGGGGAAGCGCTGGCAGGTGCCGCACCTGCTGCCGTACTGGGAGCCGCATCGCGCCCACCGGCTGGTCGAGCCGTTCTGCGGCGGGCTGGCCGTCTCGCTCGGTCTCGGCCCGCGCAAAGCGCTCCTCAACGACGTGAACCCGCATCTCGTGAATTTCTATCGCCAGCTGAAGCGCGGGTTTGTGACCGACCTCGGGATGAAGAACGACCGGCGCCACTTCGACCGGGCCCGCGCCCGCTTCAACCGGCTGCTCGCGGAGAACGAGGAGACCGGCGCCGAGGCGGCGGCGCTCTTCTACTACCTGAACCGCACCGGTTACAACGGACTGTGCCGGTTCAACCGTCGCGGCATCTTCAACGTTCCGTTCGGCCGCTACGCCAAAATCACCTACACCAGCGACTTCAGCGCCTACGCCGCCGCGTTCGCGCGCTGGGAGTTCCGCGTCGGGGATTTCGAGCGGCTGGCGCTCGAGCCGGGCGACTTCGTCTATGCCGACCCGCCGTACGACGTCGAATTCACCAGTTACTCCAAGGGAGGCTTTTCGTGGGAAGACCAGGTCCGGACCGCGGCATGGCTGGCGCGACACGACGGTCCCGTCATCCTCGTGAACCAGGCGACCGATCCGATCCGCCGGCTCTACCGTTCCCTGGGGTACCGGGAGCGGCTGCTGACGGCGCCGCGCATGATCAACAGCACGGGGGATCGCACCCCCGCGGTGGAGATCCTCGCGACCCGGAACCTGTAGAGACCCTGCCGGCGCCGCGCGACACCACGACCGGCTCGGTCCTCGAGCAGATGGTCCTGCCGGCGCTGGCGCGCGGTGGCTACCAGTGCCGGACCCAGCTGACGATCGGCCGGCGCCCCGGCGGCCGGCCGCACAAGGTCGACGCGGTGGCCACGAAAGGAGAACGTCAGTGGCTCGTCTCGATGAAATGGCAGCAGGTCGGCGGCACCGCCGAGCAGAAGGTGCCGTTCGAGGTGATCTGCCTCGCCGACGCGCTGGCCGCGGGCGGCTACGCGGCGGCGTACCTGGTGCTCGGCGGCCTCGGCTGGACCCTGCGCGAGTTCTACACGAAGGGCGGGCTGAGCGCGCACCTGTCGCGCGCCGCCGCACAGGTGAAGATCGTCACCCTCGAGGAGTTCGTGGCGCTCGCCAACCGCGGCGCACTCTGAACGGACCCCTACTTCAGCCGCACCGTCTGCGACCACGAGCCGGTCCTGCCGAAGTTGTCCGAGACGATGACGCCGGCCGGGCCGACGACGTAGACGTACTTGCCGTCGCCGCTGGTGGCGACGGCGATGCCGCCGTCCTCCGCCGCGATCTGCAGCTTGTCCTTGAAGTTCTCCTGCACCTTCTGCGCCGCGGCCTTTCCGGGAAGGAAGAGCGCGGCGAGCGCGATGGTCGCGGTCAGCGCGACGGCGACGAGCGCGCGGCGTCCCAGACGGATCTCCACCACCGGTCCGTTGTTCATCGGGCCTCCTCGGCAGGAAAGATTGTTCCGGTTCGGGCGAAGGTCCAGTCCGCTGGCTATTTCACGATCTCCAGCAGCTCGACCTCGAAGACGAGGGTCGCGCCCGGCGGAATCACGGGAGGGCGGCCGTTGTCGCCGTAGGCGATGTCGGACGGGCAGACGAGCTTCGCCTTGCCGCCGACCGCCATCTTGCCGACCCCTTCGGTCCAGCACTTGATGACGCCGTTCAGCGGGAAGGTGGCCGGCTCGTTGCGCTTGTAGGAGGAATCGAACTCGGTGCCGTCGGTGAGCGTGCCCTTGTAGTGCACCTTCACCTGGTCGGTCGGCTGCGGCGAGGGGCCGGTCCCTTTCTTGGTCTCGAAGTAGACGAGGCCCGAGGGCTGCACCTGCGCGCCCGGCTCCTTGGCCGCCGACTCGAGGTAGCCCTTCCCCTTCTCCTTGGCGGCGCCGGCCGCGGCGGTCATGCGCGCCTGGTACATCTCGCGGATCTTCGGGCCGTAGGTGTTGAGATCCACCTTCGGGCTGCCGCCGGTGGCGGCGTCGGCGATCCCCTGCTTGACCATCTCCAGCTCGGGGCCGGTGAGCTTGAAGGAGGCGATGTTGTTGCCGAGCGACAGGCCGAGGGCGTAGAGGGTCTTCTCGTCCTCGGTCTTGGGCTCCGCCGGCTTCGGGGCCGCGCCGCAGGCGCCCAGGCAGCCCACCATCAACGCCACCGCGAGGGCCGCTCCGCCCCGCGAAAAGTTCCCGGTCCAGCGTGTCGCTCGGTTCATGCAGTCTCCTCGGTTCATGGTGAGATGCGGGAGAGGACAGCGTACCTTACACCGAATCGCCGCCCCCGCGCCCGAGAGCGGCCCGGGAGGCGGATGGCCGAAAAAGTGGGAACGTTGGCATTGTCACCCACCCCGGCCCGGTCCACACTTCCCGCCATGCCGACCCCGTACGCCGCGACCCGCGCGGTCGCCATGCTCGCCTACCCGGACGCGCAGATCCTCGACGTCGTCGGGCCGCTCGAGGTCTTCTCGCGCACCAGCCGGTGGCTCCGGGATCACGGCCGCAAGGGTCCCGACGCCTACTCGGTCGAGATCCTCGGCCTGAAGCCGGGCCCCTTCCGCGTGTCGTCGGGGCTGCGGCTGTACGCCACGCGCGGGTTCGCGTCGGTGCGGGGCGGCCTCGACACCCTGATGGTCGCCGGCGGCATCGGCACCACGGCGGCCTTGCAGAACCGGGCGCTTCTGCGCTGGGTGCGCGGGCAGACCGGGAAGGTGCGCCGCATCGCCTCCATCTGCACCGGTGCCTTCGTGCTGGCCGAGGCGGGACTTCTCAAGGGCCGGCGCGCCACGACGCACTGGGGGTACTGCGGCCGCCTCGGCGAAAAGTACCCGGAGATCGAGGTGGAACCCGACGCGCTGTTCGTGCGCGAGGGCTCCATCGCCACCTCCGCCGGCGTCACCGCCGGGATGGACCTGGCGCTCGCCCTCGTCGAGGAGGACCACGGCCGCGACGTCGCCCTGCAGGTGGCGCGCGAGCTGGTCATGTTCCTGCGCCGTCCCGGCGGCCAGTCGCAGTTCAGCGCGCAGCTCCAGGTCCAGATGGCGGGCAAGGAGCCGATCCGCGACCTGCAGGCCTACATCCTCGAGCACCCGGAGGCCGACCTGTCGGTGCCGGCTTTGGCGCGGCGCGTGGCCATGAGCCCGCGCAACTTCGCCCGCGTCTTCACCCGCGAGGTCGGCGCCACCCCGGCCCGCTTCATCGCCCAAACCCGCGTCGAGACGGCCCGCCGCCTGCTCGAGGACGGCCCGGCCGATCTCAAGACGGTCTGCGCCAAAAGCGGCCTCGGCTCCCCCGAGGTGCTGCGCCGCACCTTCCAGCGGGTGCTCGGCATTCCACCCAGCCGTTATCGCGAGCGCTTCAGCGCCAGGAGGCTTCGATGATGCGATTCCCGTTCGTCCCGACGCTCGTGACCCTGCTCGTCGCCGCGGCGCTGGCCGTCGTGCCCGCGCCGGCCGCGGACCAGGACGGCAAGGACGCGCCGGCGAAGCAGTACGTCTGCAAGCCCTGCGGCAGCGACTGCGACCGCCAGGCCTTCGACAAGCCGGGCCAGTGTCCCCACTGCGGCATGCCTCTGGTCGAGAAGGACGCAGCCGCGAAGGAACTCCAGGTCGGCATCCTGATCTTCGACGGCGTGCAGATCATCGACTACACCGGGCCGTACGAGGTGTTCGGGCAGGGCGGCTACCGGGTCTTCACCGTGGCGGAAGAGAAGCGGCCACTGCACACCGCGATGGGGATGACGGTCGTGCCGGAGTTTTCCTTCACGGACGCGCCGAAGGCGGACATCCTCGTCGTGCCGGGCGGCGACGTGTCGCGGCCGACCGGGAGCGCCGCCACGATCGCCTGGGTGAAGGAGCAGAGCGCCGCGTCCACCCAGACGCTGTCGGTCTGCAACGGCGCCTTCATCCTGGCGAAGGCGGGACTCCTCGACGGGTTGAGCGCGACGACCTTCGCCGGACTCATCGACGACCTGCGCACCGCGGCGCCGAAGACGAAGGTCGTGTCTGACCAGCGCTTCGTGGACAACGGGCGCATCGTCACGGCGGCCGGGCTGTCCTCGGGCATCGATGGCGCCCTGCACGTCATCGAGAAGCTCAAGGGCCTCGGGACGGCGCAGGCAACCGCCACCCACATGGAGTACGACTGGCGTCCCGACTCGGGCTACGCGCGCGCGGCGCTCGCCGACCGGCTCATCCCGGACGTCGAGCTCGGGGACGGCTCGAAGACCACGCTCCTGCGCACCCGGGGCGACCGGAACAGCTGGGACATCGCGGTCGCGGTCAAAAGCCCCCTCACGCCCCAGGCCATCCTGGAGAAGGCCGGTGCGGCCCTGACGGAGGCCCACTGGTCGAAGGGGAAGACCACGGCGACGGCGCACGGCACCGCCACCGACTGGACCCGCCGCGCTGCCGAGATCGGCTCCTGGACCGGCCGGGTCACCCTCGAGCCGGACGGCGCCGAGGCGGGCCGCTACGTGCTGGGGATGACCATCAAGCGCGCCGCCTGAGCGGGAATCCGGCTCGCCGGACCATCGGGAGGCCCGTGCTATCATCCGCCTCCCGTGTCGAAAATCATGACCATGAAGGACGCCGTCGGGCGCTTCGTGCGCGACGGGGACCTCGTGGTCATGGAGGGGTTCACCCACCTCATCCCGTTCGCCGCCGGGCACGAGATCATCCGCCAGAAGCGCCGTGACCTGACGCTGGCGCGGCTGACGCCCGACCTCATCTACGACCAGCTCATCGCCGCCGGCTGCGTGAAGAAGATGATCTTCTCGTGGGCCGGCAACCCCGGCGTGGGACCGCTGCATGCCTTCCGGCGCGCGGTCGAGAAGGGCATCCCGCAGCCGCTCGAGATCGAGGAGTACACCCACTTCGGGATGGTGCTGCGGTTCATGGCGGGGGCGTCGAACCTGCCGTTCCTGCCGACGCGCAACTATCCCGGCACCGACCTGACGACGGTCAATCCGAACTTCCGGAAGGTGCGCTCCCCCTACTCGGACGAGGAGCTGTGGTGCGTGCCGGCGCTTTTCCCCGACGTCACCATCGTGCACGCGCAGCGCGCCGACGAGGACGGCAACACCCAGGTGTGGGGCCTGTACGGCGTGCAGAAGGAAGCCGCCTTCGCGAGCAAGCGGGTCATCGTCACGGTCGAGGAGATCGTCCCGGCGAAGGTCATCCGCTCGGACCCGAACCGCACCATCATCCCCGGGATGATCGTGTCGGCGGTCGTGCCGGAGCCGTTCGGCGCGCACCCGTCGTTCGTGCAGGGAGCCTACGACCGGGACAACGACTTCTACGTCGAGTGGGACACGGTGTCGAAGGACGAGGCGGGGCTGAAGAAGTACCTCGACGAGTGGGTCCACGGCGTCCCCGACCGCGCGGCGTATACAAAGAAGATGCAGGACCGGCGCGAGGCGCTGGAAGCCGACCGGCAGATGTGCGAGCCGGTCAACTACGGGTTCTGAGGGCATCATGGCGGATTACACGACCAGCGAGCTGATGGTGTCGCGCGCCGCGAAAGAATTGAAGAGCGGCGACGTCGTCTTCGTCGGCATCGGCGTGCCGTCGCTGGCGGTCAACCTCGCCTACCGCATGCACGCGAAGGATCTCTGCATGATCTACGAGTCGGGGGCGGTGGGCTGCGTGCCGACGCGGCTGCCGATCTCCATCGGCGACCCGTGCCTCGTGACCGGGTCGCTGGCGGTCGTGCCGATGCTCGACGTCTTCAACCTCTACCTGCAGGGCGGCAAGATCGACGTCGGCTTTCTCGGCGGGGCGCAGGTGGACCGCTTCGGCAACATCAACTCGACGGTCATCGGCGACTACCGCAAGCCGAAGGTCCGCCTTCCCGGCAGCGGCGGCGCGTGTGAAATCGCCGCGCTCGCGAAGCGGGTGGTCATCACCATCTCGAACTCGAAGCGCACGCTTCCCGAGAAGGTGGACTTCGTCACCAGCCCCGGTTACCTGCGCGGCGGGCGCGAACGCGAGGCGCTGGGCCTTCAGGGCGGGCCGGACCTGGTGATCACCGACATGGGGGTGTACCACTTCGACCCGCAGACCCGCGAGCTGGTCCTCGAGTCGCTCCATCCCGGCATCACGCTCGAGACGATCCGCGACAACACCGGCTGGCCCCTGAAGACGGCGCCGACCCTGAAGGAGACGCCGGAGCCTTCCGCCGAAGAGATCCGCATCGTGCGCGACGAGCTCGATCCGCAGGGGATCTTCCTGCGCTCGCGCGCCGGATAAGAAGGAAGACCGTGGGCGGCCATCGCCCGCATCCGAAAGGAACACCGGCATGAAGAGGGCGACGAAGAGGAAGGCCGCGGCCCGCAGCGCCGCGCCGAAGCGGGGACGTGTCCGCGCGGCGGCACGCAAGGCCGGCGCGCGGAAGGGCACGGCGGCGAAGCGGCGCGACTCCGGCAAGGGGACCACGCTCCTGGCCTCGGCGGCGATCGCCCGCGCCACCGGCCGCGCTCAGGCCAGCGTGCGCACCGAGCTGAGCCAGAAGCCCGGGCTCGCCGAGCGCATGACCGAGGCGGCGCTGCACGAGGCGGAAGAGATCGGCATGCTCCTCGACGAGGACGGCGAAGACTCCGCCGACGACGAGGACGCGTCGGGCGAAGCGGACTATTTCCTCAAGCCGCAGCCGGTCGGCCCGCGCCGCCCGCGCGTGCGTCCGGCCCCCGGCATCGAGAGCGGGCTTCCCCCGGCGGCGCAGCGCCTGCGCGAGGCGGCTTCAGCGACCGGGGGTTCGAAAGCGAAGCGCGCACCGGCCGGATCGGCGAAGAGCGCCGGAGCCGCTGGCCGTCTGGCCCCCCCGCTGCCCCGCGGCGGCGAACACCTGTTCCCGCGCAACCTGCGCCTGACCTACCCGGTCGCCGTCAAGGCGGAAGGGGTGTTCGTCGAGGACGCCGACGGCAAGCGCTACCTCGACGGCTGTGGCGGCGCGGTCGTCTGCTCGATCGGCCACGGGGTGAAGGAGATCGCCGACGTCATGACCTCGCAGGCGCGGCGCCTGGCCTTCGCGCACTCCTCCCAGTTCGTCACCCGCGAGGCGATGGACCTCACGGCCCGCATCGCCGCCCTCGCCCCGGGCGACATGAAGGAGACCGGGCGCGTCTATCTCGTCTCGGGAGGCAGCGAAGCCATCGAGACCGGCATCAAGCTGGCCCGCCAGTACCAGGTGGAGAGCGGCCGCCCGGGGAGGCACAAGATCATCAGCCGCTGGCAGTCGTACCACGGCTCGACGCTCGGGGCCCTGTCGATCACCGGCAACACGGCGCGGCGCGACCTGTACCTGCCGATGCTGGCACCGTCGCCGCACATCGCGCCGTCGTTCTGCTACCGCTGCCCGCTCGGTCTCGAGTACCCGGAGTGCGCCGTCTCGTGCATCGACGAGCTGGACACGGCCATCCGGCAGGAGGGCCCCGACACGGTCGCCGCCTTCATCGCCGAGCCGGTGGTGGGCGCGACCCTCGGCGCCGTGCCGACCGTGAAGGAGTACTTCCGGAAAGCCCGCGCCATCTGCGACGCGCACGGCGTGCTGCTCATCTCCGACGAGGTGATGACCGGCGTCGGACGCACCGGGCGCAACTTCGGCATCGACCACTACGGCGTCGTTCCCGACCTCATCGTCACCGGCAAGGGCCTGTCGGCCGGCTACGCCCCGCTCGGCGCGGTCATTGCCGGCGGCCACGTGGTGGACGCTCTCGCGAAGGGCCGCGGCTACTTCGAGCACGGCTTCACCTACAGCGCCAATCCCCTGTCGGCGGCGGTCGGCAGCGCCGTAATGCGCTACCTCGAAGACCACCGCCTCATCGAGCGGGCCGCGACCATGGGGAAGGTGCTCGGCCGCCGCATGACGGAGCTGAAGCGGACGCACCGCATCATCGGCGATGTGCGCGGCCTCGGCATGCTGTGGGGGCTGGAGCTGGTGCGCGACCGCACCTCGAAGGAGCCGTTCGCCCCGGGGATGAAGATGGCCCGCCGGCTCTACGACGCCAGCATCGCGGAAGGGCTGCTCATCTACCCCGGAACCGGCACCCGCGAGGGCCGTGACGGCGACCACGCCATCATCGCTCCGCCGTTCACCATCAAGAGCGGCGAGCTGGACGACCTGATCGACCGCCTCGACCGCGCCCTCGGCCGCGTCGCCAAGTCGCTCGACTAGAGCGACGCCAACGAAGCCGCTCGACTAGTGCGCGGGCGTCACTTGCCCGCGGCCGCTGCGGGGGCGGGCGCCGGCTTGAAGAGCAGCTTGGTCGCGTCGATCGCCACCGCCTTCTCGAACAGCGATCGCAGCTCCGGCCCGTCCATCGCGTTCAGGCGCTGACGCGGCAGGGACATCGTGCGGCGGCATTCGAGGCCGCCGCCGTCGACGGTTCGACAGGTGGCGCTGAGCTTCCCCACGATCGTGGCGGCATTGCCCGGCGCCGCGGGCGCGGCCGCCGCCATGCCGGCGGGCGGCCGGAAGGTGGTCGTGGTCTCCGTGCGGATCCCGCGGTCCACGTAGATCGCGTGCCTGCGGTCGCCGCGCGAGACGGGGTTCGACGTGACGCAGTCGACCGTGCAGGCGCTCACCGCGAAGATCTCGTCCGCCTTGGTCACGAAACCCGGGAGTTCCAGCCGCGCGTGGATGTTGAGCGGCCGATCGAAGTCCTCGAGGTCCTTGAGCTGCACGTCCCCCAGGCGGGCGCCGGTGTGCAGCCGGTCCGCCCACTGTTCCAGGTGCTGATGCCGCTCCGCCTCGGAGGCGGGGACCAGATCCGCCCGCAGATCGGCCGCCTCGTCCCCGGGGAGGTCGGCGGTGACCTCGGCTTCCGCCTGCCCGTCGGGACGCAGTGTCATGGTCACCTGGTAACGGGTGGGAAGCGGCTCCCCTCCCGCCGGCAGCACGACGATCTCGCCGCCCGCCCCTTCCGGGTGCATCAGCAGGGCGGACGCGCCGGCGTCGTACCAGGGAAGCCCGGTCGACGCGGCGTACGTGGCGGTCGGATCGAGCCAGACACGCGTGCCGGGGGTCGCCCCCGGAATCGCCACCACGCCGTGGCTGAACTGCGCCAGGCTGTAGAAATTGCCGTAGACAGGTCCCTTCGTCCGGGCGCCGACGAGCGCGATCTCCGGCTTCAGGCCCAGCCTGCGCAGCGCCGCCGCCAGCAGGATCGCTTTCTCCTCGTTGTCGGCGCTGTGGTCCTGGATCATCTCGGCGATGGTGCGGGTCGAGCCGTACACGTTGTCCGCATCGATGTAGCGGAAATCCTTCCGCACGTGCTGCAGGACGGCGCGCTGTTTCTCCTCGGGCGTCGTCAGCCCCTGCGTCCAGGTCGCGACCAGGGCCCCGATGGCCTGCTCGTCGAGCAGGTAGGCGCGCTTGTAGTGGAAGTCGACGTAGCGCGCCACCGAGTTCCAGTCGATGAACAGCTGGTTGTCGCGCCCCAGCTCGTCCCAGTGCGTGTTGTCCCAGGCCTTGAGCACCATCTCGAAGCGCGGGTACGCCTCCCGTTCGGGGGGCATGAGGACCTCGTCGTGGTCGGCGGGGACGTCCTTCATGTCGATGGAGAAGATCCGCCCCTTCATGTGGTTCTCGTTGTAATCCGTGCGCACCGGTTCGGGGTTCGGGCACTTGTCGCACAGGACGACGTAGTAGGCATCGGCCGGGACGAGCTGCGAGACGCGCGAGAACAGCGTGACGAGATCCGAGGAGAACTGCCACGGCTCGATGTAGATGAGCCCCGAGTCGCGCTCGTAGCGATATTCGAGAATCGCCCCCGGCTCGACCGCGGGGAAGGAGAAGACCATCGCGGTCCGGCGGATGCCGCGCCCCTTCTCCAGGACCTTCTCGAACATCTGATCCGGCGCCACCGGCACGACCGTTCCGTCGGCCTTGATGGTGCGCGCCTGCAGACCGCGCATGCGGAACCGCTTGTCGGCCGGGATGGAGACCTCCGAGTACTCCTTCCCCGCCTCGGTCAGCACCTTGAGCCGCCAGTGGAACGCGAGCACGTTGGTGTACGACCGCATGCGCAGGAGGACGCGGCCTTCCCGGGTGTTGCGCAGGACGATCGCCGAGGCCCCCGGCTCACCGGGGGCGGCCTTGAGCGCCTTCTCCTCGGCCGTGATCTCCGGCCAGGGGGCTTCCTTGTCTTTGGCGACGGCCGGCACCATGGCGCCGAGGGCGGCGAGTCCGGCCAGAAGGATGGGCGCGATCCCGGTTCGTCTCATCGGCCACCCTGACCCGCGGGGGCGGGGGCGAAGCCGATCGTCGTGCGGTCGGCCTGGACGATCTTGTCGTACATGGCGCGGGCGCCCGCCTGCTCGGTGGCGGGGAGTCGGTTGCGCCTGGCGCTGAACTGCCGCTCGCAGCGCGCTCCCCCTTCGCCGTAGGCCGAGCACGTCAGGCTCATGGTCGCGAGCGACGAGCGGGCCTGCACCGCCGCCGGCATCTGGCCCGCGGCGAGCCCCGCCGGCGGCTCGATGGCGACGCTCTCGGTGACGTTCCAGCCGCGGTCGACGTAGAACGGGTGCTGGCGCACCGAGCGCGACAGCGGGTTGGTCTCCGCGCACGTCAGGATGCAGCCGCGCACCAGCACCACGTCGTCGGCGACGGTGACGAGCCCGGGCGCCTGGAAGGTCATCTTGAGCGTCAGCGGCTTCGACGGATCGTCGAGCGCCTCGAAGGCATACGACGCGATGACCGCGCCGGCGCGCCGCCCGCCGAGCCATTCCTTGACGGCGGCCTCGCGCTCCGACTCCGAGTCGGGAACGAGCTCGCCGCGCAGCTCGAGGGCGTCCTCGCCCGAGAACTCCGCCTGCAGGTCGACCTGCGCCTTGCCGTCGCGCGCCGGCTTCACGGTCATGCGGTAGCGCGAGGTGCTCACCTCGGCGCGCACCGGCAGGTTCACCAGCTCGTCCTTGAGCCCGTGGATGACGAGCGCCCCGGTCCCCGAATCCCGCCACGGCACGAACCCGTACGGCACGTACGAGACGGTCGGGTCGATGAACTCCCTTCCCGAAGCCCCCGGCAGCGCCACGATGACGTGCGAGAACTGCGTCAGGCCGAAGAACTTGGGGTTGAGGGTCCCGAGATCCTTCCCGGCCACGAGCACAGGATCCGCCTCGACCCCGGCGCTCCTGAGCGCCGCGAGCAGGAGCACCGCCTTCTCCTCGTTGTCGGCCGTCTTGTCCTTCACGACCGCGGCGAGTGAGCGGGTGCCGCCGACGACGTCGACGAACGGGACGTAGCGGAAATCGTCCTGCACGTGCTTGACGATCGCCCGGATCTTCGCCGGCGGATCGGCCGCCCCCTGCGTCCAGGCCTGCACGAGCGGCGCCACGTCGGACGCGCCCTGCTTGATCGCATGGTCGTAGGAATCGGCGACGTAGCGGGCCACCGACTCCCAGTCAACGAAGAAGCGGTCCTGCCGCCCGAGCGCCGAGGAGTAGTGCCCCTGCCAGACATTGAGCGCCATGTCCAGACGCGGCGTGGTCTCGCGGGCCGGCGGCATCAGCGCCTCGCCGCGCGACGCCGGCACGTCGGTAAGCTCCCGCGTGAACACCTGCCCCTTCTGGTTCCCGTCCCGCCACTCCCCCCACTCCGGCGGCGCCGGCGGGCAGAGGGAGCACAGGATGGCGTAGCTCGACCCCTGGAGGAAGCCCTGCGAGACGTGCGACTTCAGGGTGTAGGCCTCGCCGCCGAAGACGTAAGGGTCGATGAACAGCAGCCCGTTGTCGTGCCGCACGTAGCGGTACTCGAGGATGGCCCCCGGCTCGACCGCCGGGAAGTTGAAGACGTGCTCCGTCTGCCGGATGCTCCCCACCTGGAACGCCACCTTCTCGAAGATCTGGTCGGCTGGCACCGGCACGACCGTGCCGTCGGGCTTGATGGTCCGGGCTTCGATGGAATCGACGCGCGAGTACTTGCCGGCGCGGACGTGCACCTCGCCGAACGCCTTGCCGCGATCGTTGAGGACCTTCAGGCGCCAGTGGTAGCGCATGACGTTGACGAAATCGTCCGCCTTCTGCTGGATGCGCCCGTCGCGCGATTGCCTCAGGATCACGGCGCCCGCCTCGGGGTCGGCGTCGAGCTTCGTCAGCGCCTTCTCGGCCGGGGTGATCTCCGGCCAGTCGGCGGCGGGGTCGCCGGCGGGCCGCTTGGCCGCGCCCGAAGGACGGGTGCTGACCATCAGGGCGGCGACCAGGAGCAGGAGCGGCGGGATGCGGGACGGACGGGGGGCGGATGCCTTCACGTGAGCCTCCTTCAACCTCGAAGAAACCGCTGCCGGGAGCGACTTGGCGGTATTCTAACCGACATGCGCGGGCGCCCGACCCTCCCGATCCTGCCGGCACTGCTGGCTCTGGCGGCGGTACTCCTCCCCCTTCCGCTCCACGCGGTGGAGGCCGACCTCGGGCGCGGGCAGGACGCCATCCTGCTCGAAGAGCGGATGGAGATCGCCGTGGTGTCCGACACCTCCGCGCGCGTCCGCTACCTCAACCGCACCCAGGTCCTGACGGCGAGCGGCGCGGAGCACTACGACACCGCCTACGTGAGCTATGGCAAGGGGGTGGCCATCCGCGACCTGCACGGCGCGGTCGTCTCCCCCGCCGGCAAGCGGACGGAGGTCAGGCGCCAGGAGATCGCCGACGGCGCCGCCTTCGCGTCGTACACGCTGTACGCCGACTCGATGGTGCGCGCCATGCACTTTCCGGGCGTCGTGCCCGGGGCGACCGTCGAATACTCGTACGAGCAGGAGGTCAGCAACCTCTTCTTCCTCCCGTCCCGCTTCGACCTGCAGGAGCCGATCCCCGCCCGTCTCAAGACGCTGAGCGTGCAGGCGCCGGCCGGCTTCGCGCTGCGCACCCCCGTGCAGGGGGCGACCCCCGAATACGAGCGGACGGAGAAGGGCGGTGTCGTCACGCAGCGCTGGACCGTGAAGGACGTGGCGCCCCTGAAGCGCGAGTCGATGCTGCCGCCGCTCGCAGACATCGTGCCGAACGTGGCGATCATGCCGCGGAAGATCGTCTGGGCCGGCGTGACCACCATCGACGCCGCCAACTGGAGCGGCATCGGCCGCTTCTACTGGGACCTGGCGCACGATCGCCTGGCCCCCGCGCCGGAGGTGGCGGAGGCGGCGCGCACCCTCGTCCAGGGGGTGACGGACCCCGACGAGCGGCTGCGCACGCTCTTCGAGTTCGTGCAGGGGAAGATCAACTACGTCTCGATCTCCCTCGGGGTCGGCGGCTGGCAGCCGCACACCAACGGCGACGTCTACAAGTACCGCTACGGCGACTGCAAGGACAAGGCGACGCTGCTCATCGCCATGCTGCGCGCGGTGGACCTCGAAGCGCGCCCGGTCCTCATCCGCACGCGCGACTCGGGACTCATCGATCGCGACAACCCGTCGGTCGACTTCAACCACGCCATCGTCGCCGTGCCGCGGCCGGACGGCTACCTCTTCGTCGACCCGACCGACACGCGGACGCCGTTCGGCGATCTCCCGGACATCGACCAGGGGGTGCCGGTGGTCGTGGTCAAGCCGGACGGAACCGGGGAGCTGCTCGAAACCCCGCTCTCTCCACCGGAGCGCAACCGCCGCGACCGCATCGTCCGTGCGGTCCTGAGCCCGGCCGGCAATCTCGAAGGCACCTTCGAGATCACCGCCTGGGGCCAGCGGCGCGTGGACATGGCCGGCTTCCTCGACAGCAAGCCGAGCGAGCGTGAGGACGACCTCGAGGACGTGGTCGCGTCGCTGTGCCCGGGCGCCGTGATGAAGGGGTACGAGGTCACGGCGCCGAAGGGTCCGCAGGACCCGATCAAGGTGTCGATCCGCTTCGCCGTGCCGCAGTTCGTCACGCGCACGGCGGGGCTCGAGATCCTGAGCCCTCAAGTCATCCGGCTGCCGTGGCTGACCCAGCTCGCGGCGGCGCCGGACCGCGTGCACCCGCTCTACATCGACTACCCGCGACTGGAGAACTCCGAGGTCCACCTGTCGCTCCCCGCCGGCCGCACCATCAAGAAGATGCCCGCCGACCGCGAAAAGTCGGGGGCGGGAGTCTCGGCCGTTTCGCGCTACACCCTCCGCCAGGACGGCGACCACGGCGTGCTCGAGGTGGTCCGGTCGGTGTCGATCGGCCGCCGGGAGGTCCCGCCGGCCGACTTCCCCGCGCTGCGCGGCGTCCTCGGCAGCCTCGCCGAAGAGGACGCCGCGGCGGTGACCCTCATCGCCGCCGCTCCGGATTCGTAACTCCGATCACAGTTCCGCGCTTTCACATATCAATTCCGACATCCGGACAGCCTCTTTCCGTCACGAAACCGTGCTTTCCCGGGGATCCCCAAACTGATCATGGATTTCCGCTGAATTCGTCGTAGATCGCTGCTCACCTGAAGGGCGGACCGCACACGGCTTCCCGGACGGTGACAGACATGCTGGACCTCCGGTCCCTTTCGTCGGCTCAGGCGGCTCGCTTCGCGGCCGCCGTTTTCTCCTTGCGCTCACTCAACAAATCGAAGAGGATGACGCCTCCCAACCCGTCAGCCGGAAGGAGCCCCCTCATGCCCGCAGGCCGCCGACGCCTGCTCCTGGTCTTCGTCACCCTGCTCACGCTGGGGGCGCTGCCGTTCGTGCACCCGCCGACGACCAGCGCCGATTCGTGCTCGCCGGAGGCGCCGCCGGGGAACTACGGCCTCGACCTCGACGGCCAGAACTCGTACGTCGATCTCGGCACGCCGGCGTCTTTGGGCTCCACGGTGTTCACGCTCGAGGCGTGGGTGCGCCGCCAGGGTCCGGGGCTCCCGGCGGACACCGGCGCGGTGCAGGCGACTCCGATCCTGGCGCGCGGGAACACCCTCGACCTCAACTGGTTCCTCGGCCTGCGCCAGAGCGACGGCGTGCTGGTGGCGGATTTCGAGGACGTCTCCGACGGCTCCAACCACCCGGTCGCCGGGACCACTCCGGTCGCTCCGAATGTCTGGGCCCACGTCGCCGCGGTGTACGACGGCGCCACCTGGCGCCTGTACCTCAACGGCGGGCTCGAGGCGACCCTGGCCGTGGGCGGCACGCCGCGCTCCGACAGCCTGGCGCACGCCGCCATCGGCGCCGCGCTCGACTCGGCCGGCGCGCCGCAGGGCTGGTTCGACGGCGTCGTGGACGAAGTGCGCATCTGGAGCGTGGCCCGCACCGACGCGGAGATCAACGCGGGGATGACCGCCGCGATTCCGTCGGCTCCGGGTCTCGCGGGGCGCTGGGCGCTCGACGAAGGGCTCGGCAGCGTGGCCCTCGACAGCAGCGGCGGCGCCAGCCACGGCGCCATCACGGCGGGCGCCTGGGTGCGCGGGTCGCCGTTCGCCCCGCTGCCGGAGGCGCTCGCCGATCACGCCCTGGAGTTCGACGGCGTCACGTCGTCGGTGTCGTTCGCGCCGGCGCCGTCGCTCGGGCTCGGCGTCTTCACCCTCGAAACCTGGTTCAACCGCCGCGGCGCCGGCACGTCGATCACGACCGGGGCCGACGGTGTGACCGCCATTCCGCTCGTCGCCCGCGGCCGTGACGAAACGGACGGCGACGCGACCGACCTCAACTGGTTCCTCGGGCTGCGCGCCTCCGACGGCGTGCTCGTCGCCGACTTCGAGGACGCCGCGACGGGCGCCAACCACCCGGTGGCCGGCGTCACGCCGGTCGTCTCTGGACGCTGGAACCACGCCGCCGCGGTGTTCGACGGCGCGACGTGGCGCCTGTACCTGAACGGCGTGCTCGAGGCCGAGGTCGCGGCGGCGTTCGCGCCGCGCACCGACAGCCTCGCGCCGGCGGCGCTGGCAACCGCGCTCGATGCCACCGGGACGCCGGCCGGCTTCTTCGATGGCAGCCTCGACGAGGTGCGCCTCTGGAGCGTGGCCCGCTCCGCCGCCCAGATCCAGGACGGACTGAAGCACGAGATCACCACCGGCGCCGGGCTCGTCGCCCGCTACGGCTTCGGCGAAGGCACCGGCACGAGCCTCAGCGACCCGGAGCATCCCTCGGCCCCGGTCGGAAGCCTCGCGGCGACGGCGTGGGTGGACGGCTACCCGTTCGCCGATCGCCTGATCGTCCTCGACGACACCTGCGACGGCATCGACCAGGACTGCGACGGCGTGGCGGACGACGGCTACCAGCCGGTCGTCTGCGGCACCACCGACCTCGGCGCCTGCGCTCTGGGAACGTCGGTGTGCACCGCCGGCGTCATCTCGTGCGGCGGCAACGTCGAGCCTATGGCGGAGGTCTGCGACGGCGCCGACAACGACTGCGACGGTCAGACCGACGAGGGCCTCGGCACGATCGCCTGCGGCGTCGGTGCCTGCGCCGCCACGGCCCCCGCCTGCGTCAACGGCATCCCGGGCATCTGCACCCCCGGAACGCCGCAGACCGGAAGGAGCCTCACGTTCGACGGCGTGGACGACTACGTCGACTTCGGCAACCATCCCTCCATCACCACGTTCGGCTCGCAGAGCTTCACGGTCGAGGAGTGGTTCAAGGCGACGGCCGCGGGCCCCTTCGCGGGACTGTTCCGCGCCGGCCGGCAGGGGTCCTGGACCCAGGTGGCCATCCAGATGCCGGGGTCGGAGCCGTACAACCGCCTGACGGTGTCGGTGGAGAACAACTCGGGGGAGCAGGTGGACACCTCTCCCGTCTTCATCGACCTCAACAAGTGGTACCACGTCGCCGCCGTCATCGACCGCTCCGTCAACGAGGTGCGGGTCTACCTCGACGGGAACCTCGTCGCCACCGCCGACGCCGCCTCCTGGGGGACCTCCACCATCGGCGACGCCTTCTTCCCGACGATGATCGGCGCCGCGCGCCGCCTCGACGAGACGCTCGGCAGCTTCTTCTCCGGCTCGATCGACGAGGTGCGCATCTGGAGCTACGCGCGCACCGGGCAGCAGATCCAGCACGATCGCTTCCAGGCGGTCCCCTCGGCCCCGGGCCTGCTCGCCCGCTGGGGCTTCGACGAGGGCACCGGGACGCAGGCCTTCGACTCGGTCAGCGGCGGGGCGCGCAACACCGGCGTCCTGGACAACGGCGTCGCCCGGACCGAGGCGTCGGGCATGGGCGTCGAGGCGGCCTGCGACGGCATCGACAACGACTGCGACGGGCTCGTGGACGAGGACTATCAATCGGCGCCGACCGCCTGCGGCATCGCGGTCTGCGCTTCCACCGGCGTGACATCGTGCGTCGCGGGCGTGGTGCACGACTCGTGCGAGCCGCTCGCCGGCGCCCCGAGCGACACCTCCTGCAACAACATCGACGACGACTGCGACGGCCAGGTGGACGAGGACTTCGTGCCGCAGCCGGTCTCCTGCGGCCAGGGCGTGTGCGCGGCTCTTGGCCACACGACCTGCGACCTCGGCCTGCCTGGGACCGACTGTTCACCGAACCAGCCCGCCGCCAACTATGGCCTCGACCTGGACGGCGCCGGCGAGTACGTGACCTTCGGGCCGGCCCCCGCGCTCGGCCTGCAGACCTTCACGGTCGAAGCGTGGTTCAAGCGTCACGGCGAGGGGATCGGCGCCGACACCGGCCAGCAGGGACTGTCCGAGGCGGCTCCGCTCGTCACCAAGGGCCGCGGCGAGGCGGACGGCGGACGCTTCGACATGAACTACTACCTCGGCGTCAGCATCTCGACCGGCAAGCTCTCGGCCGACTTCGAGGACATGGCGACGGGCGGCAACCATCCGATCATCGGCACCACGCCGACCGGCTACGACACCTGGTACCACGCCGCGGTCACCTACGACGGCAGCGTCATCCGGCTGTATCTCAACGGCGTGCTCGATGCGGCGCACAACGAGCAGGGCGCGGTGCCCCGCTTCGACTCGCTGCAGCACGCGGCGATCGGCACGGCGATCAACTCGCTCGGCCAGCCGTTCGGCTGGTTCGATGGCGTCATCGACGAGGCGCGCATCTGGAACTACGCCCGCAGCGCCGAGGAGATCCAGGCCGACATGGGTCACCCGGTCCTCGAAGGCTCAGGTCTCGTGGGACGCTGGGGCCTCGACGAGACCGGCGGCACGACCATCCACGACTCGGTCGGGACGACCAACGGCACGCTCGCCGGCGGTGCGCTCGTGACGGGCACCACGTTCGTCTCGGCACCGTCGCCGAACCCGGACCACGCCGTCGAGCTGGACGGGCGCCACGCCTACGTCGCCGTGCCGCCGAGCCCGGCCCTCGGGCTGAGCACCTTCACGGTCGAGACCTGGTTCAACCGCAAGTGGCTCGGCGACTACACCGACAGCGGCGACGGAGGCGTCCAGGCGGTGCCGCTCGTCGCCCGGGGGCGCGGCGAATCGGACGGCGACAACCGGGACGTCAATTACTTCGTCGGCCTGCGCTACTTCGACGACCGCCTGGTAGCCGACTTCGAGGACATGGAGGGGAACAACCATCCGCTCACCGGCCCGACGCACGTGACCGAGGGGTCGTGGAACCACGTTGCGGCGGTGTACGACGGCTCGACCTGGCGGCTCTACCTCAACGGCCGGCTCGAAGCCATCCAGGCGGTCACCGCGACGCCGCGCTTCGACAGCATTCAGCCGGTGGGAATCGGTTCGGCGCTCGACTCGAACGGCAACCCGGAGGGCTACTTCGCCGGCGAGATGAACGAGGTCCGCATCTGGAACGTGGCGCTGAGCGCCACGCAGATCCAGGACCGGATGCGCCGGCAGATCGCCTCCGCCCCCGGACTGGTCGCCCGGTGGGGCCTGACCGAGGGTACGGGCGCGCTCGCCGCCGACACCGCCGGAGGCGCGCACGACGGCGCGTTCGTCAGCGGCGCCTGGGCCGACGGCTATCCCTTCACCAACAAGCCGGTGGTCGTGGACAACACCTGCGACAACGTCGATGACGACTGCGACGGCACCGCCGACGAGGACCTGGGCACGGTCACCTGTGGCGTCGGCGCCTGCCAGGTGACGACGCCGGCCTGCATCAACGGGCAGCTCCAGGGCTGCTCCGCCGGCTCCCCCGTGGTCGAGACCTGCGACAACATCGACAACGACTGCGACGGCCAGACCGACGAGGGCCTCGGCACCATCTCGTGCGGCGTCGGTGCCTGCGCCGCGACCGTCTCGGCCTGCACGGCCGGCGTGGCGGGCACCTGCACGCCCGGCACCCCGACCGCCGAAGTCTGCGACAACATCGACAACGACTGCGACGGCCAGACCGACGAAGACCTCGGCGTGATCACCTGCGGCGTTGGAGCGTGCTCCGCCTCGGTTGCGGCCTGCACGGCCGGCGTGGCGGGCACCTGCACGCCCGGTACTCCGACCGCTGAGGTCTGCGACAACATCGACAACGACTGCGACGGCTCGACCGATGAGGACCTGGGCGTCATCACCTGTGGCGTCGGGACCTGTGCCGCGGCCGCCCCGGCGTGCGTCAATGGCTCGGCCGGGATCTGCGTCCCCGGCTCACCGGGGGTCGAGGTCTGTAACGGGCTGGACGACGACTGCGACGGGACCGCCGACGAAGGGACACAGCCGCTGGAGGCGACCAACCTGAAGTTCACCAACACGACGACGATGACCTGGACCGCCGCTTCGGCGGCCGCATCGCACGACCTCTACCGCGGCACGGTCGCGACCGGCTCGTGGGCCTGGAACGAGGTCTGTCTCCAGACGAATCTCGCTTCACCCACCGCGCAGGACACGGATCTGCCGACCGTCGGCACGGGCTTCTTCTACTTCGCCGCCGGTCGAAACGCCTGCGGCGTCAGCCCGCTCGGCAACAGCTCGAACGGCGCGCCGCGACCCGCCCCACCCGCCTGCCCGTAACGCCGGCGCGGCGCCGGAAAACGCGACACACAGGTTGCCAGTTTTTCAGACCGAGGCGGCGCGGCGGCGACGCCAGAAGAGGTAGGCCGGGATCCCGATGACGAGGATGCCGAGCCCGATCCCGGACTCCCGCGGCTGCGTGACCAGCGTGTTCAGCAGCACGACCACGCAGGTGCCGACGTACAGGATCGGCGTCCACGGGTAGCCCCAGGTGCGATACGGGCGTGGCCACGACGGCCGCGTGCGGCGCAGCACGATGACGGCCGCCCCCGCCAGCGCGTAGAACAGCACCGCCGCGAAGACGACGAAGGTGTAGAGGCGCGTGTAGGTGCCGGAGAGGCACAGCACGCTCGACCAGATCCCCTGCCAGAGGATCGCCGGCGTCGGCGTGCGGAAGCGCGGATGGATCCACGCCAGGCGCTTGAAGAACAGGCCGTCCTTCGCCATCGCGTAGAACACGCGCGGGCCGGAGATGACCGTCGCCGAGATGCACCCGAAGACCGAGACCAGCACCGCGAGGGCCATGGCGCTCGCGCCGGCCGGGCCGAACAGGCGGCCGGCGGCCGCTTCGCCGATGCGCGGCGTCGTCACCATCTCCCCCACCGGCATCGCGTAGATGTAGAGGAGATTCATGGCGACGTAGATGAGCGTGATCGCCGCCATGCCGAACACCAGCGCCAGCGGGAGATTTCGCTGCGGGTCCTTGATCTCTCCCGCGGTGAAGGTGATGTTGTTCCAGCCTTCGTAGGCCCACAGCATCGCCACCATCGCCAGCACGAACGTGCCGAAGCCGACCGGCGCCGCAGTCGAAGCCGCCGCGTCGACGGCGGCCGCCGGGGCCGTGCCGAAGAGCGGGGTGAAGTGCGCCAAGGCACCGCGCCCGACCGCCACCCCGAGCAGCAGGAAGCCGGCGAAGGAGGCGATCTTCATCACCGTCACGACGCCCTGGAACAGGCTCCCCTCGCGCACGCCGAAGTAGTTGATGACCGACAGCAGCGCGATGACGAAGACGGCATTGAGCTGTCCCGCCGAGATCGGCAGCGCCATCCCGGGGATGGGGAGCGTCATCAAGATACGCTCGGTGCCGAGCGACGGGAAGAACGACCCGAAGTACTCGGCGTAACCAACCGCCAGCGCCGCCATCGTTCCGGTGTGGATGACCGCGAAGAGGGTCCAGCCGTACAGGAAGCCGACGAGATCGCCGTAGGCCTCGCGCAGGAACAGGTACTGGCCGCCGGCGTTCGGCATGAGCGCGCCGAGCTCCGCGAACACGAGCGCGCCGGCGAACGAGATGATGCCGCCGACGATCCACACAAGGATGAGCGCGCCCGGGGACGGCAGGAGCCGCGCCACGCCGTCCGGCCCGCCGGTCACCATGAAGACGGCCGAGCCGATGACCAGTCCGATGACGAGGAGGGTCGAGTCCCACAATCCGAGCGCGCGGACGAGCCCGGTGCCCGATTCGCCGGAGGACGCGCCGCCGCTCAGTGGCGCCGCCCGCGCGTCCCGGCGCTCATGGGCACGGGGCGTTGTTGGGACGGAGGTGGCCGCTGGTGTCGGTGCCGAGGCTGCCTTCCACCGGGAGCCCGGTGGTCACGTTGAAGTACAGGCCGGTGACGAAGTAGAAGAACGCCTCGCCGGCGTTGGGGAGCGCGGGGTCGATGAACGACGGGCTGGTCAGGCCGCTCGCGAAGCACGTTCCGAAGTCGCTCGCGGAGACCCGCGGAATCGTCCCGCGGTAGACGTTCCACGAGAGCATCGCGGGATCATCCCCCCACGAGAACGACACGCCGTCAGGGCCCGCCATCGCTTCGGCCGACATCGCGGCCGCATCATACGCGCCCTCGAGGACGCGCAGCTTCCCCCATCCCCAGCGCGTGTTCGGCACGAGGTCGGTCTGGAAATCGGCGCGCGCCCCGCGCTGCAGCGCCAGGCGCACCTGCGCCGAGTCGTACTCCGGGTGCAGTCCGAGCAGGAGCGCCGCGGCGCCGGCCACATGCGGCGTCGCCATGCTGGTGCCGGCGTAACCGCCCACGTGGGTCCGATCGCGCTCGAGGAACGTGTCGGACGCCGGGACATCCCTGGATTTCGTGGAGCCGAGGTATTCCCCGGGCGCCGCGAGGTCGGGCTTGAATCGCCCATCGCGCGTCGGGCCGATCCCGGAGAAGCCGCTCAGTCCTCCGATGGAGTTGCTCGCGGGCTGGTTCGTCGTTCCGCCGATGCCGTTGATCCAGGAGGTCTTGCTGACGAACGCTCCCGCGGTCAGGGCGTTCCTGGCCGTGCCCGGGATGGAGACGCTCTTGGCGAGGGCGAAGTTGCTGAGCTGCACCCAGCCTCCGCCGAAGCCGACCTGGCTGCGGGGCGTCGTGCACTGGTTCCAGAGATCGAACGGCCCGGCCGGGGCACCGCCGAGCGCGTTCGTCGTCACGCGCACGGTCCACAGGCCGGTGGCCGGCTCGACGATGGGAGCGCACGACGGGCTGTCCCAGATGGTGACGAAGACCTCGTTGTCGCCGTTCTCGAGGTCTCCCGCGTTGGTCGCATCCACGCGGACCGCTCCCGAGGTGGTGCAGACGACGCCGCTGTCGGTCCCGCGCGCGGCGCTCACGACCTGCGCCCCGGGCGTCTGGATCGTCACGGTGGCGCTGTCCGACCCGCGGTACCAGAGATCGAGCCAGATGAGGTCGTTGTTGCTCCCGGCGTTCGGCGGCAGCGAGTTGAGCGTGAAGGTGGTCGTGGCCGTCAGTCCGACGTTGGGAAGAGTCCCCTGCCAGTGGAAGCGGCGATTGGAGGAGCCTTCGTTCCCCGCGGCAATGGCCATCTGGCTGCCGGCGCGACCCGGCCGCACCACCGCGTCGATCGCCAGCTCGTCGGGGCTCGTGCCGTCGTGCGGGCCGAGATCGGATCCGAGGCTCATGTTGCCGACCCACGGCTCCAAGCGGGCCCGCGCCATCCCGTCCACGAACTCGACCGCGGCCACGAGATCGCATTGCGGGCAGAACTCCCCGGTGTTCGTGAAGGCGCGCACCACGATGAGGTCGGCTTTCGGCGCCATTCCGGCGAACGTTCCCGCCGGAATGCCATTGCCGGTGGCGAGGCCGTTGCCGGCGGCGCTGCCCGCGACGTGCGTGCCGTGCCCGTAGCCGTCGCGCGTCGGGAGATCGGTTCCCGCCGCGAGCGCCGCATCGATGTCGGCGCGGCTGTAGAAGGAACCAAACGTAGAGCCGGGCGGCGGCGGGTAGGAGCCGCCGCCGATCGTCTGATCCCAGATGCCGAGGAGCCGCGTCGTGCCGTCGGCGTTGCGGAAATCCATGCTCGTCCAGTCGATGCCGGAGTCGATGACCGCGACGATGACCCCTTCACCCGCATTCGCGAAGGTCGAGTTCTCGGTGCGGGCCGCGGTGTAGGAATCGGAGGTGCTCACGTCGTTCATGAGGTGATAGGACGTTCCGGTGCGGAGCCAGACGAGCTCGTCGAGCTGCGCCACGCTCTCGAGCGCCGACGCAGGCACTGCCAGCGTCACGATCGATCCCGCGCGTCCGCGCACGGTGACGCCGAGCGAGTCGAAGCGTCCCGCGAGCCCCGGCGGAACCCGCCGCAGCGCCGCTTCGAGCCGGCTCGTCACGACACTGCGCCGCGCGGTCGCTGACTCCCTGCGATCACCGTTGGCGACGTCGTCACGCAGCCGCGCCTTGACGTAGAGGATCGGATCGTCGGCGTCGCGCTCCGCGCGCACGAATGGCGGCAGCATCGCGATCGCCTCGCGCGATCGCGCCGGCAGCCGCTCGACGAACACGCCCTGGCGGCGCTCGACCCCGAGCGCGACGCCGCGCAGGAACGGATCGAGCTTGCGATCCCACGAATGCCCCGGACCAGCCGGTGGCGCAGCCGGCGCGGACGGAGGCGCCGCCAGCCCATTCGGGCCGGGCCATGCGATCAGCAGGGCCGCGACCAGGAGGGCTGGGAGGGAAGCGTACAAATAAGGATGGGACCGCCCGGACATCGGCCGAAATGGTACGGCGACAACGACCCCCATGCAATCAACGTGGTGCGAAGAATGTGGGGGATTCGGCTGAACCCCGGAAGCAGCGCGGGGTCCGGGCTCCCGGGCGGGGTTTCAAGCCGGCAGGGAGGTCCAACTCCAGCCTGGTCCCCCGTTGTGCAGATCCTCCCCCCAATCTCAGGCGCACCATGTGCACGCCGGGTTGGACGGGGGTCCAATGTGTTGGGATCCGGGGGCCCTGCGGTCACAATCGATCGCCTGTTTTCGAGGGACTTCCCCCCTCATCTATCTCCTTCATCCTGTTTGGATTACGTCGAAATAAATCGGAATTTCTTGTTGACACCTTACAGGGGGCTCCGTATAGTCCGCAGTGGAGTCGGGTGGACCTACGTGGGTGGGCTACCCTGACCATCGACATTCAAACGATTGGCTAGGCGCGAGCGGCGCGCGGGATCCCCGGACGGGATGGACCGATGCTGAGAGGCAACAGTCCGGCCAAGATCGACGCGAAGGGGCGGCTCAAGATTCCCCAGGTTTTCCGCCGCTTCATGGAAGAGAAATATGGCCGGGAGTATTTCGTCACCTCGATCAACGGCGAGAGCGCCCGCATCTACCCGATGCCGGTGTGGCTGGAAGTGGAGCAGAAGCTCGCCGCCGCCCCGTCGCTGAACCCCGCCGTCGGCCGCTTTCGCAACCTCGTCAACTACTACGGTCTGCCGGCGACCGCGGACGACCAGGGTCGGCTGCTGATCCACCCGCTGCTGCGCAGCAAGGCGAGTCTCGACGGCGCGGTGGCGGTGCTCGGCAACATGAACTGTCTCGATGTCTGGAGCCGCGAGCGCTTCGAGGCGAAGCTCACGAACGAGCCGCTCGCGGACGATCACTGGCAGATGCTCGCGGGCCTGGGCTTGTAAGAACCGGCCTCAGTTCTTAGGCGAACCGCTGGGAGCGTCGTGAAACCCGGAATTCGATGGAGCACCGTGTCGCGCATCGGCCGGTCCTGCTGCAAGAGGCGCTGGCGGCGCTGCGCTGCTCCCCGGGCGACCTCGTCGTGGACGGCACCGTCGGCGCCGGCGGCCACGCCGAGGCGCTGCTCCAGGCCATCGCACCGGACGGCCGTCTCGTCGGACTCGATCGTGACCCCGAGGCTCTCGTCCTGGCGCGCGCGCGCCTCGCGCCGTGGGGCGACCGTGTCCGCCTCGAGCAGGCGGATCACCGCCGCCTTCCGGAGCTGCTCGACGCGTGGGGCCTCGTCCCGGTCGATCGCATCCTGCTCGACCTCGGCGTCTCCTCGATGCAGCTCGACGACCCCGGGCGCGGGTTCTCCTTCCGTCTCGACGGACCTCTCGATATGAGGATGGATCGCGCCCACGGCGGGACGACCGCCGCCGACCTGGTGAACGGGCTCCCCGAGCGCGAGCTGCGCTCGCTGCTGCAGCAGGTCGGAGAGGAGCCGCACGCGGCGCGCATCGCTTCGGCCGTCGTCCGCGAGCGCGAGAAGAACCCCTTCACCCGCACCGTGCGGCTCGCCGAGACGATCGCCGCGGCCATCCCCGCTCCCGCCCGGCGCGCCGCCGCCCGGCGTGGCGCCGCGAAGCGGGCCGCCGGGACCGCGGGCGCCTGCGGCGGATCGGTGCACCCGGCGACGCGCACGTTTCAGGCTCTGCGCATCGCGGTCAACGGCGAGATCGACGGGCTCCCGGCGCTCATCGAGCGGTCGATCGATCGGCTGCGGCCGGGCGGGAGGATGGCGGTCATCTCCTTCCACTCGCTCGAGGACCGCGCGGTGAAGGAGACCTTCCGCGCGCTGGCGCACCGGTGCGTCTGCTCCCGCGGGCTGCCCGTCTGCGGCTGTGGCCGGCCGGATATCGTCCGGCTGGTGGACTCCGGCGCCGTGAAGGCCACGGAAGAGGAAGCGCGCGACAACCCGCGCAGCCGCAGCGCACGCCTGCGCGCGGTGGAGCGCCTGACGGTGGAGCGGCCGGCCGAGGAGCGGTCATGACCCGCGTCCGCGCCGCCGCCCAGATCCAGGTGAACCAGCGCCTGGTGCGCGAGCGGGACCGGAAGCACGCGCGCGAGCTGTGGCGCTTCCTCGCGACCGCCGCGGTGCTCGCGGTGCCGGTGCTCGGCTACGTCTGGCAGCGCATGGACTTCCTGCGCGTCTCGAAGCGCTACGAGCGTCTCCAGCAGGAGTTGCAGTCGCTCGGCGAGGACGAGCAGCGGCTGCGTCTGGAGCGCTCGACCCTCATGGATCACGAGCGCATCGAGACGCTGGCGCGCCGCAACCTCGGTCTCGTCGACCCGGCGCCGGACGATGTTCGCAACGTCCGCCTCTTCGACGTGACCGGCGGCGCCGTCGAGCGCGCTCCGATGGAGACGAACATGGGGTCACTGCCGACGCCGATCATCACCCCGTCGAAGGGCAAGGCCGCGGAGTCCGGACCATGGAAGAACAAGACGGCCGGCGGCGTGTCCGGCGGCGCGCGCAGCGCCCCCAGGCCGGCGCCGGCACGGAAAGGGCGCCAGTGAGCCGACTGAAGCGACGCTTCCAGAAGCGAGCCTCCGAGGGAGACGAAGCGGCTCCTTCCAACCTGTGGCGCGGCGCGCGCTTCCGTCGCGGCCCGGCGCCCGGTCCGCCGTCCGAGCGGGCGCGGCGCGAGCGCCTGTCGATCGTCATCGCGGGCGTCACCTTCGGATTCCTGGCCATGGGGGCGCGCTGCATGCACCTGCAGATCATTCGCGCCCCGGAGCTGCTGGCCCAGGCTCGGGCGCAGCACGAGAAGGCGATCGACCTCGACCCGCGGCGCGGTCCCATCCGCGACCGCAACGGCGAGGAGCTGGCGCTCTCCGTGGACGTCGATTCGCTCTACGCCGACCCGTCGAAGGTCGGCAACCCCGACGCCGTGGCGCGCCGGCTGGCTCCGGTGCTCGGCATGAAGGCATCCGAGCTGCGCGAGCCGCTGGCCAGAGAAAGCCACTTCGCGTGGCTGAAGCGCAAGATCGACCCGGCGCTGCGGGCGCGCGTCGAGTCGCTCGGGATCGAAGGTCTCGAGTTCGTGCGCGAGAGCCGCCGCTTCTACCCGAAGCGCGACCTGGCGGCGCACGTCCTCGGCGCCTGCGGCATCGACAACCAGGGACTCGCCGGGCTGGAGTTCGCCTACAACGACCACTTCACCGGCACGCCGGGCCGTCTCGAGTTCCTGCGCGACGGCAAGGGCCACCGCGTCCTCGACCGTTCGCGCGTCGAGCCGATTCCCGGCGATGGCATGCTCCTGACGCTCGACGCCACCATCCAGCACATCGCCGAGCGCGAGCTCGACACGGCCATGAAGGAGACGCGCGCCGACGGCGCCGCGATCGTCGTGCTGCGCCCCGAGACCGGCGAGATCCTCGCCCTCGCGAGCCGCCCCGGCTTCGACGCCAACGAGTTCTCCGAGGCCACCGAGACGTCGCGACGCGACCGCGCCGTCAGCGACTTCTTCGAACCCGGATCGACCTTCAAGGTGATCACCGCGGCGGCGGCGCTCGACGCCGGGCGCGTCCGGCCGAACGAGGTCATCTGGTGCGAGAACGGCTCGTACGTCGTGGCCAAACACCGCTTCAAGGAAGACAAGCTGCCGTTCGGCAACCTCACCTTCCAGGAGGTGCTGGCGCACTCGTCGAACGTCGGCACCATCAAGGTGGCGCAGCGCCTGTCGTCGAGCGACTTCATCGCCGTCATCCGCCGCTTCGGCTTCGGGCGCTCGACGTCCCTCGAGCTGCCGGGCGAGAGCCCGGGGCTGCTGCGGGATCTGAAGCGCTGGTCCGGCCTGTCGCACGCCTCCATCTCGATGGGACAGGAGATCGGCGTGACGCCGATCCAGCTCGCCGCCGCCTTCGGCGCCATCGCCAACGACGGCATGTACAACCCGCCCTATCTCATCGAGGCCTTCGTCGGTCCCGACGGCGCGCGTCGCGAGCCGGACCGCGAGGGCGACTTCCAGCCGCGGCGCACGGTGTCCGCGAAGACCGCCCGGACGCTGCGCGACATGCTGCAGGAAGTGACCATCGACGGCACCGGCACCAAGGCCTCGGTCGTCGGCTACACGACCGCCGGCAAGACCGGCACGGCCCAGAAGATCGATCCGGTCAGCCACCGCTACGTGCGCGGCCACTACGCGGCCTGGTTCGGCGGCTTCGTGCCGGCGGCGCATCCGGCGCTCGTCATCGTCGTGATGGTGGACGAGCCCAAGGGCGCGCACCAGCACGGCGGCGACGTCTCCGCGCCGGTGTTCTCGCGGGTCGCCGATCCGGTGCTGCGCTACCTCGGCGTCCTGCCGGATCACGAGGAGCCGGTGATGATCGACCGGCCGCTCGTGGCCATCAACGAGAACGCGCCCGAGCCGCTGGTGCGGCCCGCGAGCCTGCGCACCTCGACGGTCGCCGGGCCCGCCGCCGGGCGCCGCCCCGCCACCATGAGCCTGCCGGTGTCGAAAGCGGGCATGGGCCTCTTCCCGGCGCTGCCGGTGTCGATCCGGAAGGCGGCGCCTGCCCCGCCGGCCGCGGACGGCTCCGTGGTGATGCCCGACCTGACCGGGCTGAGCCTGCGCGAAGCGACCGCAACCCTGGCGAGCGTCGGACTCAATTGCAGCAACCGGCCGGGCGGCCAGCGGGTGACGCGGCAGGAACCGGTCCCCGGCATCGCCGTTCGTCCCGGAGTGCGTTGCTCGGTCATCTACGAGTAGGGGGAGGAGTTTGCAGTTGCAGTCACTGTTGCGTGACGTCCCGGGCGCCCGGATTGCGGGAGAGGCGACGACCGCCATCCGCGGACTGGCGTACGACTCGCGCGCCGTCGAGCCCGGCTTCCTGTTCGCCGCCCTCGAAGGAGAGACCCACGACGGCCACGACTTCCTCGAGATGGCGCGCGCGCGGGGTGCTCTGGCCATCCTGTCGTCGCGCCCCGCCGACCCGCGCTACGCCGATCTCGCGTGGGTGCAGGTCGAGGACGACCGGCGCGGTCTCGCGCTCGTGGCCCGCAATTACTACGGCCGTCCCGACGAGCGGATGCTCATGGTGGGCGTGACCGGCACCAACGGCAAGACGACCGTCTGCCACCTGCTCGAAGCGGGGCTGCGCGAGGTCGGGATGAAGCCGTGCCTCTTCGGGACGGTGTCGTACCGCTACGGCCGAGACGAAACCAAGGCCGGGCGCACCACCCCCGAGTCGCTCGATCTCCAGCGTCATCTCGATCGCTTCGCGACCATGGGGGCCCGCTCCTGCGCCATGGAGGTCTCGTCGCACGCGCTGGCGCTGCGGCGCGTGGCCGGGATCTCCTACCGCGCCGCCGTCTTCACCAACCTGACGCAGGACCACCTCGACTTCCACGCCGGCATGGAGGAGTACTTCCAGGCGAAGGCTTTGCTGTTCCGCGCCCTGAAGCCGGACGCCGTCGCGGTGCTGAACGCCGACGACGCGGCGGCCGAGGGGCTCGCGGCCGTGACGAGCGCGCGGGTCATCACTTTCGGGACGTCCTCGCGCGTGCACCTGCGCATCACCGGCGTGCGCGCCAACCTCGACGGCACCGAGGTGACGCTCCTCCCCTCCCCCGGCTTCCCGGGCGAGACGGCGGGGACCGAGCCGCTGACGCTGAAGTCTCCCCTGCTCGGCCGGCACAACGCGCAGAACCTCGCCGCCGCGGCGGCGACACTGCTGGCGATCGGCGCGCCGCGCGAAGAGGCGCTGCGCGGGCTCGAATCGCTGCGCGGCGTGCCCGGGCGGATGGAGCGGGTGGACGACGGGGGCGCCTTCCTCGTCCTCGTGGACTACGCGCACACCGACGACGCGCTGGCGCACCTGCTCGACAGCGTGCGTGCCCTCGGGCCGAAGCGCATCGTGACCGTCTTCGGCTGCGGCGGCGATCGGGATCGCGACAAGAGGCCGAAAATGGGCTTCGCCGCCACCTCGCGCAGCGACATCGTCGTCGTGACCTCCGACAACCCGCGCACCGAGGACCCGCACAAGATCGTCGACGCCATCCTCCCGGGCGTGCGCCGGGCGCTCAACGTCCCGGACGACGCGCCTTTGCCGGGAGATCGCTGCCACATCGTGGTCGAGCGGCGCGAGGCCATCGCCCGCGCCATCTCGCTGGCGCTCCCCGGCGATTGCGTCGTCATCGCCGGCAAGGGCCATGAGACCTACCAGATCCTGGGAGAGCGCACGCTGCCGTTCGACGACCGGCAGGTGGCGCGCGAAGCGCTGCGCGGCGGCGGTGCCGTGCGCGGCAGGGCGGCCTGCGAATGAGCCGGCTCACGCTCCAGGAAGCGGCGACGGCGATGCGCGCGCGGCTGACCCTGTCCGACGCGCACCGCGGCCGCGTCACGGGCGACAGCGAAGTCGGCGGCTACAGCATCGACTCGCGCACCCTCAAGACCGGGGATCTCTTCTTCGCCATCGTCGGCCCGCGGGTCGACGGCCACGACTACGCCCGCCAGGCGGCGGAACAAGGCGCCGCGGCGGTCGTCGTCGCCAAGGGCGGCCCGGGCCGTTACCCCGAAGCGCCCGCGGTGCTGCGCGTGGACGACACGACGCAGGCGCTGCAGGACCTCGGCGGGCACGTGCGGCGCCGCCGCCCGCTCAAGGTGATCGGCATCACCGGCTCCGCCGGCAAGACGACCGCCAAGGAGATGACCGGCGCCGTCCTCGACCGGCGCTTCACGGTCCACCGCTCCGAGGGGAACCTCAACAACGCCTGGGGTCTGCCGCTGACCCTCCTGCGGATGGCCGACGCGTGCGACGCGGCGGTCCTCGAGATGGGCATGTCCTACAAGGGCGAGATCGCCCGCCTGGCGGAGATCGCCGACCCGGACGTCGGCGTCATCCTCAACGTCCTGCCGGTGCACCTCGAGCACTTCGCGTCGATTGCCGGCATCGCCGCCGCCAAGGGCGAGCTGTTCCGTGGACTGCGGCGCGACGCCGTCGCCGTCTACAACGCCGACGACGCGCGCGTGGCGCGGCTCGGGCGCGCCTTCAAGGGCGAGCGCCTCGCCTACGGCATCACGGCGCGCCGCGCCGACGTCGGCGCCGACGAGATCGTCTCGCTCGGGCTGAAGGGGACCCGCTTCACGCTGCGCCACGGCAAGTCGCGCGCCCCCGTGCGCCTCGGGATCCCCGGACGGCACCACGTCTACAACGCGCTCGCCGCGGCCGCCACCGGCTTCGCCTGCGGGCTCGACGCCTCCGACATCGCCGCCGGGCTGGCGCAGGTCCGCCCCGCCGCCATGCGCGGCGTGCTGCACCGGCGCCAGGACGGCGCCGAGATCCTCGACGACTCGTACAACTCCAACCCCGCGGCGATGGAGCGCGCCATCGAGCTCCTCGCCGAGACCACGCCCCGCGGCCGCCGCATCCTGGCCGCCGGGGACATGCTCGAGCTCGGGCCGGTTTCGGCCCGGGCGCACACCCGGATCGGGGCCCTCGCGGCCCGCGCCGGGATCGATCTCCTCGTGGCCGTGGGGCCGCTGTCGCAGAAGATGGCCGCGGCCGCCTCCCAGAAGCGTCCCGCACGCGTCGCAGCCTCCTCTGGCTCGGGCGGGCGTCGGCGCGCCGCGGCCCCCACGCCCGCCACGCAGGTGCGTCACTTCGACACCTCGGAGGAGGGCGCCGCCTGGCTCGCCTCCGAGGTGCGGCCCGGCGATCTCGTCCTCGTGAAGGGATCGCGCGGCATCAGGATGGAGCGCGTGGTGCGGGCGCTCCTCGGCGACTCCGGCCCGTCGGTCGGTTCCGCCGCGCACAATGCACCGGGGGAGCACTGATGCTCTACTCCCTCCTCCTGCCGTTGCACGAGTCGTTCAGCCTCTTCAACGTCTTTCGGTACATCACATTCCGGACGGCGCTGGCCACCCTCACGGCGCTGTTGATCAGCCTTGCCCTGGGCCCGTGGTTCATCCAGAGACTGCGGGACTTCCAGATCGGGCAGCAGATCAGACCCGAGGGACCTCTTTCCCACCAACGCAAGAAAGGTACCCCGACGATGGGAGGGCTGCTGATCCTCATCGCAGTCATCCTTCCCTCTCTCCTATGGGCAGATCCCGCCAATCCCTACGTGTGGATCGCACTCATATCCACGCTCCTCTACGGAGTCATCGGCTTCGCGGATGACTACCTCAAACTCACGAGAAAGAGGTCTCTCGGGCTGACAGCCCGGCAGAAGTTCGCGTCACAGATTCTCGTCGCGCTCGGCATCGGGTACGTGCTCTTCTGGATGGCCGGTCGCGGGCTGTACACGACCCACCTGAGCCTGCCGTTCTTCAAGCGCTTCGACCCCGACCTCGGCTGGGTGTTCATTCCGTGGACGGTGCTGGTCATCGTCGGGGCCGCCAACGCCGTGAACCTGACCGACGGTCTCGATGGACTGGCCATCGGGTCGTCGCTCATCGCGTCCGGGACGTACGCCATCCTCGCGTACGTCGCCGGGCACGCGAGGGTCTCGACCTACCTCGACGTGCCGAACATCAAGGGCGTCGGCGAGCTGGCGGTCATCTGCGGGGCGCTCGTCGGCGCGTCGCTCGGATTCCTCTGGTTCAACTGCCACCCGGCGCAGGTGTTCATGGGGGACGTCGGCTCGATGGCGATCGGCGGGGGGCTCGGGACCATCGCGCTGCTGATCAAGCAGGAGGCGCTGCTGGTCTTCGTCGGCGGCCTGTTCGTCATCGAGGCGGTGTCGGTCATCGCCCAGGTCGGCTCGTTCAAGTTGCGCGGCAAGCGGGTGCTGAAGATGGCGCCCATCCACCACCACTTCGAAGCTTGCGGCTGGGCCGAGACGCAGGTGGTCATCCGCTTCTGGATCGTCGCGATCATCTTCGCCCTGCTCGGACTTTCGACGCTCAAACTGAGATAAGGATGATGCCCGCCCGCACTCCGACCTCGAAGGCTCCGAATCTCAGAGCCGCGCGCGTCGTCGTGGCCGGCGCCGCGAAGAGCGGCGTCGCGCTGGCGCGGTTCCTCCTGTCGCGGGGCGCGAAGGTCACGATCTCCGATAAGCGCCAGGCGCGCGACCTCGGGCCCGAAGTGGCGGCGCTCGGCAAGGACGGCGCCGCGTTCGAGTTCGGCCGGCACGACGAGAAGACCTTCACCTCCGCCGACCTCGTGACGGTGAGCCCGGGCGTGCCGCTGGCGATCGCGCCGATCGCCGCCGCCCGCAAGGCGGGCGTGCGCGTCGTGGCCGAGGTCGAGGTCGCCTCCTGGTTCCTCGAAGGGACGCTGGTCGGCATCACCGGCTCGAACGGCAAGAGCACGACGACCTCGCTCGCCGGTCACATCCTGGCGAAGGCCGGCCGCAACGCCGTCGCCTGCGGCAACCTCGGCACGCCGCTCATCGAGATGGTCGAGGACGACTCCCCCGACCGGCTGTACGTGGTCGAGCTGTCGTCCTTCCAGCTCGAGGGGATCGAGACCTTCCGCCCGCACATCGCGGTTCTCCTGAACCTCAGCCCCGACCACCAGGACCGCTACCCGGACATGCCGGCCTACTACGCCGCCAAGGCGCGGATCTTCATGAACCAGAGCGCCTCCGACCACGCCATCCTCAACCAGGACGACCCCCAGGTGATGGCGCTGGCGCGCGGCATCACCGCGCGCCGGCACCAGTTCTCCCGCGGCGGCGGGGTGCAGGAGGGCGCGTACGTGCGCGACGGCCGGGACATCATCCTGGTCGAGAACAGCCGCCCGACGGCCGTGATGCCCCTCTCCGACGTGCCGCTGTTCGGCGTGCACAACCAGGAGAACGTGCTGGCGGCGATCCTCGCCGCGCGCCTCTGCGGCATCACGGTGGAGCAGGCGGCCGAGGGCGTCCGGTCGTTCCACGGGCTCCCCCACCGCCTCGAGAAGGTGCGCGAGCTCGACGGCGTCGCCTGGTTCAACGATTCGAAGGCGACCAACGTCGGGGCCGTGGCGCCTTCGGTCCGCTCCTTCGCGGGCGGCATCGTCCTCATCATGGGCGGCAAGGACAAGGGCGGCGCCTTCGCCGAACTCGAGCCGCTGATCCGCGAGCGGGTCACGACGCTCGTCCTGATCGGCCAGGCGCGCGAGTCGATCGCGAAGCAGCTCGGCCCGATCGTGCCGACCCTCATGGTCGAGGGACTCGAAGAGGCGATCCCGGCGGCGCGCGACGCGGCGAAGCCCGGCGGCGTGGTGCTCCTCGCCCCGGGGTGCGCCTCGTTCGACCAGTACTCCGGCTTCGAGGCGCGCGGCGATCACTTCCGCCGCCTCGTCAACGCTCTGAAAGAAGGGAATTGATGGCGCGCAAGCTGGCGTTCGACCGGACGCTCTTCGTCGTGGGGATGGGGCTCGCCCTCTTCGGGCTCGTGATGATCTTCAGCGCCTCGGCGCCGCTCGCGATGGAGCGGCACCAGACGGCGTACCACTTCCTGATGCGGCAGCTGCTCGCCTTCGTCATCGGCCTCGGCGGAATGGCGGTGGCGATGCACATCGACTACCGCACGCTGCTGCGGCGCGAGTTCGTCGCCATGGCCGTCGGCGGGTCGCTCCTGCTCCTCGCCGGGGTGCTGGTGGTCGATCGCACCCACCAGGTGCACCGCTGGTTCAAGGTCGGGCCGATCCAGGTGCAGCCGTCGGAGATCGCCAAGCTCGCGGTCGTGCTGTTCCTGGCGGCGCACATGGCGAAGCACGAGAACAAGGTGAACGACTTCTTCAAGTCGCTCCTGCCGGCGGCCGTCGTCATCGGGCCGCTCGCCGCCCTCGTCGTCCTCGAGCCGGACCTCGGGACCGCCGTGCTCTACGCCTCCCTCACCGGGGCGCTGCTGTTCCTCGCCGGGCTGCGCTGGCAGTACGTCGCCACCGCCGCCGCGTCCGGCGTCGCCGGCATCGGGGCGATCGCCTTCGCGTCTCCCTACAAGTGGGAGCGCCTGATGACGTTCATCCACCCGGACGCCGACCCGCTGGGGGCCGGCTTCCAGATCAACCAGTCGCTCATCGCCATCGCCAGCGGCGGGCTGCAAGGCGCGAGCCTCGGCGAGAGCCGGCAGAAGCTGTTCTTCCTGCCGGAGCCGCACACCGACTTCATCTTCTCGGTCGTGTGCGAGGAGCTGGGGCTCATCGGCGCGCTGTGCGTGCTGGCCGCCTTCGGCGTCCTCTTCTGGCGCGGCCTGAAGGCGGCGCAGGGAGCGCCCGACCGCGGCGGCTTCTACCTGGCCATGGGCATCACGCTGATGCTCGTGGTGCAGGCGCTCCTCAACATGGGCGTCTGCCTCGCGGTGCTGCCGAACAAGGGCGTGCCGCTGCCGTTCCTGTCGTACGGCGGGTCGAGCCTGGTCGTGAACCTGTTCGCGCTCGGGATGCTGCTCAACGTGTCGCAGCATTCGAACGAGTGAGGACGTGCCCGAGACGTACCTGATCGCGGGAGGCGGAACCGGGGGGCACCTGTACCCGGGCATCGCGATCGCGGAGGAGTTGAAGAAGCGGCGGCCGGACGCGCGCATCGTCTTCGCCGGGCGCGGGCTGCCGCTGGAGCGGTCGATCGTCGAGCGTCACGGGTACGCGCTCGTCGGCATCCGCAGCGGTGGAGTGGTCGGGCGGTCGCTTCTCGGCCGCCTGTCGGGAATGGCGAACGCAGTGCGGGGATTTTTCGAGGCGGGCAAGGTGATCGACATCCTGAAACCGAGGGCGGTCGTCGGAGTCGGAGGCTATGCCTCCTTCCCGATGGTGCTGGCGGCGCAGGCGCGCCGCGTGCCGACCGTCGTCCAGGACCAGAACGCCGTGCCGGGCCTGTCGAACCGGCTGCTCGGCCGCTCCGCCCGCGCCATCGCGCTGACCTACGAGGAGACGAAGAAGTTCTTCGGAGGACGCGGCACCGTCACCGGCAACCCGATTCGCGCCGAGTTCCACGAGGCCGATCGGGACCGGGCGCGCCGGCGTCGCGCCTCCGGAGACCCTCGTCTGCACCTCTTCATCGTCGGCGGCAGCCAGGGCTCGCGCGCGCTGAACGACGCCGTGCTGGCCGCGCTGCCGCACCTGGCAGACCGGCGCGACCGGCTGCGCATCGTGCACGGGACGGGCCCCGCGGACGCGGACCGGGTGCAGGCGGCCTATGCCGCCGCGAAGTTCGACGCGACCGTGCTCCCCTACATCGAGGAGATCCGCGCCGTGTACGAGGGCTCGGACCTGGTCATCTGCCGCTCGGGCGCCAGCACCGTGAGCGAGCTGCAGGCCTGCGGCAAGGCGGCGATCCTGGTGCCGCTGCCCACGTCGGCGCACGACCACCAGAAGAAGAACGCCGAGGCGGCGGCCCGCGCCGGCGCGGCCGTGCTGCTCGAGCAGAAGGAGCTGACCGGCGCCAGCCTCGCCTCGGAGATCAGCCGTCTCCTCGACGACCCGAAGCGCCTCGAAGCGATGGAGCGGGCGGCCGCCGCCCTCGCCCGCCCCGACGCCGCCGCCCGCATCGTCGACCTCGTGCAGCAGGTGGAGGCACGGGCATGATGATGCTCAGGAAGACGCGCCGCATTCACTTCGTCGGCATCGGCGGCAGCGGCATGAGCGGCATCGCCGAGGTGCTGGTGAACCTCGGCTACTCCGTCACCGGCAGCGACCTCGAAGAAGGCGCGACGGTGCAGCGCCTGCGCGGCCTGGGCGCGACCATCGCCAGGGGTCACAAGGGCGATCACGTGGGCGACACCGACGTCGTGGTGATCTCCTCCGCGGTCAGGCCGGACAACCCCGAGGTCCTCGAGGCGCGGCGCCGGCAGATCCCGGTCATCCCGCGCGCCGAGATGCTCGCCGAGCTGATGCGCCTCAAGTACGGCGTGGCGATCGCCGGCAGCCACGGCAAGACCACGACCACCTCGATGGTCGCGACGATTCTCTCCGGCGCCGGGCTCGACCCGACCATCGTCATCGGCGGCCGCCTCAACATCCTCGGCAGCAACGCGCGGCTCGGCGGTGGCGACCTGCTGGTGGCGGAAGCCGACGAGAGCGACGGCTCGTTCCTGCGGCTGACGCCGACCATCGCGGTCGTGACCAACATCGACGCCGAGCACCTCGACCACTACGGGTCGCTCACGGCGCTGCAACAGGCGTTCGCGGATTTCCTCAACAAGGTGCCGTTCTACGGCTGCGGCATCGTCTGCCTCGACGAGCCGCGTGTGCAGGAGATCCTGCCGTCGCTGAACCGGCGCGTCGTGACCTACGGGTTCTCGGCGCAGGCGGATCTCTCGGCCGCATCGGTGGACCTGAAGGAGTTCACGGCCGCCTTCGACGTGCGGATGCACGGCAAGAAGCTCGGCCGCGCCCGCATCCAGGTGCCGGGACGCCACAACGTCAGCAACGCGCTGGCGGCGATTGCCGTCGGGCTCGACCTCGACGTGCCGTTCGCGACCATCGTCGCGCAGCTCGAGTCGTTCCGCGGCGCCGACCGCCGCTTCCACCTCAAGGGCGAGGCGAACGGCATCATGGTCGTGGACGACTACGGCCACCACCCGGTCGAGATCCTCGCGACCCTCTCCGCGGCCAAGAAGGGCTGGAACCGGCGCACCGTGGTGGTCTTCCAGCCGCACCGCTACTCGCGGGTCAAGGCGCTGATGAACGAGTTCGGGCGCGCCTTCTACGACGCCGACGTGCTGGCGGTGACCGACATCTACCCGGCCGGTGAGGCGCCGCTCCCGGGCGTCACGGCCGAGGCGGTCGCGCACGCCATCGAGGAGCACGGCCACAAGGACGTGACCCTCGTGAAGGACCTGAAGGAAATCCCGGCGTGGATCGCCGCGAACGCCCGCGAGGGCGACATGGTGATCACGCTCGGAGCGGGCTCCGTCTACAAGGCCGGAGAGGAATACCTCCGTCGGTTGAAGGGGGACGCCTGAAGAGCAAGTCGGGTTCGGGAGCCGGGACGATGACGATGACGGCACACGCGTGGGAGGACAAGGCGGTGGCGGCCCTCGAAGGGCGGCCGGGTGTCGGCCTGCTCCGCGACATCCCGCTCTCCGACCACACCTACATCGGCATCGGCGGGCCGGCGCGCGTGCTCATCGAGCCCGAAACCGTCAAGGACCTCGCCTGGGCCATCACGCGCCTGCACCAGGAGCAGGTGCCGTTCGACGTCCTCGGCGCCGGCTCGAACCTGCTGGTGGCCGACGAGGGCCCGTCGTTCGTCGTCGTCTCGTGCGCCGGGCTCGGCGACGTGCCGATCGTCGAGGGCACCGGCGTGCGCGCCTCCGCCGGCTTCTCGGTGCCGCGCCTGACGCAGCGGCTGCAGAAGGCCGGGCTCGCCGGCATCGAGTTCGCCGAGGGGATCCCCGGCAGCGTCGGTGGCGCCGTGAAGATGAATGCCGGCTGGCACGAGGGCGAATTCGGCGCCCACGTCCGGTCGCTCATCGTGGTGACCCGGCACGGAGACATCGAGCGCCTCGACTGCAGCCCCGGGTTCTTCGAGTACCGCAAGAGTCCCGGGCTCGGAGACGCCATCGTCGCCGAGGCGACGCTCGAGCTGACCCCCGACAACCCGGCCCGCATCGCCGAGCGCATGCGCGGCTTCCGCGACCACCGCGTCAAGTCGCAGCCCACGGGCGAGCGCAACGCCGGCTGCATGTTCAAGAACCCGCAGGGCGACGCCGCCGGCCGGCTCATCGACCAGAGCGGCCTCAAAGGCACGCGCGTCGGCGCCGCCGAGGTCTCCCCCATCCACGCGAACTTCTTCATCAACCTCGGCGGGGCGACATCGCGCGACGTGCGGAGCCTCATCGACATGGTGCGCGAGCGCGTGCGCCAGGCCACCGGAGTCCTGCTGGAACCGGAGGTGATGCTGTGGACATGAACATGCGCCCGCGCGGGACGCGGATGGAGGACGACGAAGCCCAGGCCGCGTCGCCGGCGCCGTTCCTGCGCCAGAACAACGCCGAGCGGCTGCGCCGGACCCGGCGGGGCCACCGCAACCGCCTCATCCTGCCGGCGGTGCTCGGGCTGCTCGCCCTCGCGGGGTTCTCGGCGCTCGTGTTCGGCACGCGCTGGTTCCTCCTGCACTCGAGCCGCTTCAACATCGCCAAGACCGACGTGACGAAGACCGAGCACGCGTCGTACGCCGAGCTGAAGCGCATCGCCGACCGGGCGCGCGGCCGCAACATCTTCACGCTGGACCTCGCGAAGCTGCAGACCGATCTCGAGAAGGTGCGCTGGGTGAAGAGCGCCGCGGTGCGGCGCGTGCTGCCCGATCGCCTGATGGTCGGCATCGAGGAGCGCGGGCCGCAGGGGCTGGCGCTCGTGCACGGGCGCGTCTCCCTGATCGACGCAGACGGCGCGGCGATCGACCTCTACACCGGCGGCAGGGAGTTCGGGACCTTCCCGATCTTCACCGGGCTCGACGACATCCGCGCCTCGCGGGCGCACGACCAGGTGGCGCGCGGCTTCGAGTTCGTGCGCTTCCTCGAGGCGACGCACCCGGGCCTCCTGTCCGAGATCTCGGAAATCGACCTGTCGCGCGACGACCGCATCGGCCTGACGCTCAACGGCGGCGGGCCGACCGTGCGCGTGCACCCGACCGACTACGCCAGCAATCTCGACCGCTGGCTGGAGATGCGTGAGTGGCTGCAGGCCCACCTGGGGGGAGGAGCCTACGTAGACTTGAGGTTCAAGGACCGGATCGTCTGGCAGCCGGTGACCACGAAGAAAACCGGCTAACGGGGGAAGAGAACGATGGCACGACGCAGCACGCAGGTGGTGGGGCTGGACATCGGCACGACGAAGGTCTGCGCCCTCATCGTCGAACCGTCCGAATCCGGGCTGCCGACGGTCCTGGGGGTCGGATCCTGCCCGTCGCGCGGCACGCGGCGCGGCGTGGTGGTCAATATCGAGGCCTGCGTCGCCGCGATCAAGCAGGCGATCGAGGAGGCCGAGCTGCAGGCGGGGCTCTCCGTCGAGCGGGCCTACGTCGGCATCGGCGGCCCGCACGTGCGCGGGCTCAACAGCCGCGGCGTGGTCGCCATCGCGGGGCGTGACCGCGAGGTGACGCTCGAGGACGTGGCGCGGGTCAAGGACGCCGCCCGCGCCATCTCCATCCCGCCCGACACCGACGTCTTCCACGTGCTGCCGCAGCAGTTCGCGGTGGACGGGCACACCGGCATCCACGACCCGGTCGGCATGACCGGGGCGCGCCTCGAGACCGACGTGCACATCGTCACCGCGTCGATCACCGCGGCGCAGAACCTGGCCAACTGCGTCAACCGCGCCGGCGTCGAAATCGAGGGGATGGTGCTGGAGCAGTTCGCCGCGGCCGACGCGGTGCTGGCGCCGGACGAGACCGAGATGGGCGTGGCGCTGCTCGACATCGGCGGCGGCAACACCAGCATGGTCATCTACGAGCGCGGCGCGCTGCGGCACATCGCGGTGCTGCCGACCGGCGGCGAGCACGTCACCAACGACATCGCCGTCGGGCTGCGCACCCCCGTCCCCGAGGCGGAGCGCCTCAAGCGCCGCCACGGCTGCGCCATGGCCTCGCTCGTCGATCACGAGGACACGCTGGAGGTCCCGAGCGTCGGCGGCCGCAAGGCCCGGGTGCTGTCGCGGCAGATCCTCTGCGAGATCATCCAGCCGCGCGTCGAGGAGTGCTTCGCCATGGTGGCCGAGGAGCTGGGGCGCAGCGGCTTCGAGCGGACGCTGCACGCCGGCGTCGTGCTGACAGGTGGTGGTGCGATGCTGGAAGGGATCACTGAGATTGCCGAAGATGCGCTCGATTGCCCTGTCCGCCGCGGCGGCCCGGGCGATCTCGGCGGCCTCGCCGACTCGGTGGCCACGCCGCAGCACTCCACCGCGGTCGGGCTCGCCATTCACGGATGCAAGGAGCGCCGCGCGGCGCCGCACCGCGGCAACACCAACCCCTACTTCTTCACGCGCATGACGGGAAGGGTGCGCGACTGGATCCAGGAGCTCTTCTGAAGCGGAAGGCTGGCCTTCCAAACCGGAAACACCGTGAGCCTGACGCTTCACGGAAACGCAGTGAGCGCGATCAGCGCGCGTTATTCATGGAGGATGGTCCCATGATCCTGATGGATCCGAAGGACGCCGGGAAGCCCCCGCGCATCTCCTTCGACGAGAGCAAGGCGGTCGGGGCGAACATCAAGGTGATCGGCGTCGGCGGCGGCGGCAGCAACGCCGTCAACCGCATGATCGCGTCGGGCCTGCAGGGCGTCGAGTTCATGGTGGCGAACACCGACGTGCAGGCGCTCAAGGGGGCGAAGGCCCCGCTGAAACTGCAGATCGGCTCGAAGCTCACCAAGGGGCTCGGCGCCGGCTCGAACCCCGAGGTCGGCCGCCAGGCCGCACTCGAGGACTCGGAGAAGATCATCGAAGCGCTGCAGGGCTCCGACATGGTGTTCATCACCTCGGGCCTCGGCGGCGGCACCGGCACGGGCTCCGTGCCGATCATCGCGTCGCTGGCGTCCGAGCTGGGCGCGCTGGTCGTCGCGGTCGTCACCAAGCCCTTCGCGTTCGAAGGGAAGAAGCGCCGCGACCAGGCGGAAGAGGGGCTGAAGGAGCTGCAGAACTCCGTCGACACCGTCATCTGCATCCCGAACGAGAAGCTGCTGAACTCCGTGGACAAGGCCATGCCGCTCGGCGCCGCGTTCCTGTTCGCCGACGACGTGCTGCGCCAGGCGGTGCAGGGCATCTCCGACCTCATCACCATCCCCGGCGAGATCAACCTCGACTTCGCCGACGTGCGCACCATCATGAGCGGCATGGGGATGGCGCTCATGGGAACCGGCATCTCCAACAGCGGCCCGACGCGGGCGGTCGAGGCGGCGCAGAAGGCCATCTCGTCGCCGCTGCTCGAGGACGCGACCATCGACGGCGCCCGCGGGATTCTCATGAACGTCACCGGCGGCCCCGACATGACCCTGCACGAGGTGGCCGAGGCGGCGAGCATCGTCCAGCGCTCCGCCGACGCCGACGCCAACATCATCTTCGGCACCGTCATCGACCGCGAGATGGCCGAGCAGGTCAAGATCACCGTCATCGCCACCGGCTTCAACCGCGAGGAGATGGCCAAGACCGAGGCGGCGAAGAGGACCGCTGTTGTTCCCGCACCCGCGCCGCAGGCGCGCGTGAATCTCGACACCCCGGCGTTCCTGCGCCGCGCCCCGTCGGCGGCTCCGTCGAGCCCGTCCCTGAACAACGCCGATCCGGGCACGACGCTGCACTACGCGCCGCTCCCGGACGACCTGGAGATCCCGACGTTCCTGCGCCGGCAGCTCGACTGACTGCGAGGCGCGCTCGGCAGATGTGGTGACGGATAGGATGGCCTGAAGCGAAGACCCCGGGCGGGGGGCCCGGGGTCGCTTCGAACTTGGGTCCGGAAGGGGGGCGCGTCATGGCGGGCCACTACAAGATCCTGGTCGCCGACGATCGCGAGGACAACCGCGGCCTGCTGCGCGAGTGGCTGACGGCCCAGGACTACCACGTCCGCTGCGCCCGCGACGGGCGCGAAGCGCTGGAGCTGGCGCGCCAGGACCCGCCCGACCTCATCCTGCTCGACAAGGTGATGCCCGAAGTGGACGGCCTCGCCGTCGCCCGCGAGCTGAAGCGCGAAGACCGCTTCGCCTCGGTGCCCATCATCGTCCTGACCGGGCAGGACGACTCGCGCCGCGGCGCCATCTACGACGAGGCCTCGGCGGACGACTTGATTCTCAAGCCGCTGCGCTTCGAGGAGGTGGACACCCGGGTCCGCACCATGCTCAAGAAGCGCGAGGTCTTCCGCGCCCTCGAGCGCGCCAACGCCGAGCTGCGGCTCGCCAACCAGCGGATGGAGACGCTGTCGCGCCTCGACGAGAAGACCGACCTCAACAACTACCGCTTCTTCATCGAGCGCCTCACCGAGCAGTTCAAGCTGGTGCGGCGCTACGGCTCCAACCTGACCATCGTCATGTTCGACCTCGACCACTTCAAGGCCGTCAACGACCGCCACGGCCATGTCGTCGGCGACAAGGTCCTGAAGCAGTTCGGGCAGATCATGGTGCGCACGGCGCGCGAGACCGATCTCGTGGCGCGCTACGGCGGCGAGGAGTTCGCCATCCTGCTGCCGCACACGTCCGCAGCGCAGGGGCAGCGCCTCGCCGAGCGGGTGCGCAAGTCGACCGAAGGCTTCGCGTTCGA